>WLWD01003315.1_pt1 | contig 74088 bp, 68 predicted proteins | sample 6712731 | NCBI WGS metagenome assembly WLWD01 (sample SAMN12718690, study PRJNA576275) | sponge metagenome | isolation source: marine sponge | host: Mycale hentscheli | place: New Zealand: South Island, Marlborough, Capsize Point | collected 2014-11-01
CCCCGCTGATGTACATCTTTGCCACACACAGCATCAAAGCACGTTCACTACGCCGTCCCTGTTCCAGACTGTGCGGGTAAAACCCGGACTCACCGTGATTACGCGTCTTGGGTATCGACAGATTTAGCGTCCCAAGGGTCGTGTCCACCAGTTTGGGTTTGAATCCATTGGCATGGCCACGGCGATTATCACTGCGTTCATGGGGCACAGCACCCAGAAACTGGGATCGTTCGATCTGCATGGCCTGATTCATCATCGCGGTAATGACATCACGAAATGCCTGGGGGCCATGTTGAATCAATTGTTCCATCACTACTTCATATAGGTTAGGGTAATCAGGTTGGGTCATTGGGTTGCCTCCACATTTGCGTAAGTAACAAAAATGGAACGACTTGATGGCTCAACATTCAATACTAAAGCCTGAAAAACCGGCTTTGGCTTCGCTCTCTACGTTCACTCCGCCAAAGCCAATAGCGAAGCTGCAATAGAAAGCTAAATTACAGACCTCAGGGTACACTACCCGAAATAGGCGATGCGCTGTTACTTGATAAATTTGTTTGGCATAGAAGCACCCCGATGGTTCGTGGAGAAAAGGACCAATCACGAACGGCTTATGCTATGCGTTTTGTTGACAACGATGCGCGGTATTCGCATAATTTTCTAAAGGGAATCTACAACATGCTCGACGCTGCGGGCGACAATCCACAAACTAATTTTGGCTTTAGTTTGGATAAGCTTTCGGAAGGGCAACGAGTGTCAGAGGCATTTGGGCGTTCGGGGTCAGTGTCGTAATCCTTCCACTTTGGATCCCTTTTTTCAAACAGCGGCACAAGCTCATCGTTAACCGACGCAATGAGCTCTCTTCGTCATCTGTGCAGCTGATTGGCATTCAGTCCATGCTGTAGCCACACTGGTAACCGACCGGTTTGGGTTGTTGTTGGCATTCACTACCTTACGTTTGAACTCTGTCCAATAGTACCTGTGACGCTTAGTCGTTGAAGGCCCGTGATCTAACTGGCCCGTATACGTGTCCGCTTATTTTTACGTGGACACGTAAACTACTCCCATTGCCGAAAAATGGTAGTGTACCCTGAGGTCTGTAATTTATTTCTTTAGCGATGTTCGTTTGGCTTAGGCGAAGTGAGCGTAGCGAACGAAGCCAAAGCCGGTTTTTCTGGATTAGGTGTTGAATGTTGAGCCATCAAGTCGTTCCATGTTTGTGACTTAAGCAAATGTGGAGGCAACCCAATGACCCAACCGGATTACAGTAACCTATATGAAGTAGTGATGGAACAATTGATTCAACATGGCCCCCAGGCTTTTCGTGATGTCATTACCGCGATGATGAATCAGGCCATGCAGATTGAGCGGTCTCAGTTTCTGGGTGCCGCCCCTCACGAACGCAGCAACGACCGTCAGGGCCATGCCAATGGATTCAAACCCAAACTGGTGGACACGACTCTTGGGACACTGAATTTGTCGATACCCAAGACCCGTAACCACGGTGAGTCCGGGTTTTATCCACAGTGTCTGGAACAGGGACGGCGTAGTGAACGTGCTTTGATGCTGTGTGTGGCAAAGATGTACATCAGCGGGGTCAGTACTCGTCGTGTGGAGAAGGTGCTGGATCTGTTTGGTATTGAGAAGATCTCCTCCACTCAGGTGTCTCGTGCGACGGCCCTGCTGGACGATGCTCTATCGGTTTGGCGTGACCGGGCCCTTGGAGAGATTCGGTATCTGGTACTGGATGCGCGTTACGAACGGGTCAGGATGGATCATGAGGTGGTGGATGCGGCGGTGCTCAGTGCGGTGGGGATATTGCCGGATGGCAGACGCAGTGTACTGGGCGTGCAGATCGCGACCAGTGAAGCGGAGATCAACTGGCGGGAGTTTTTACAGTCTCTGGTAAAACGGGGGATGCACGGCATCATCTACATTGCCAGCGATGACCACGCGGGCCTCAAAGCAGCGAGACGTGCTGTGTTTCCGGGGGTACCGTGGCAGCGTTGTCAGTTCCACCTGGCACAAAATGCGGTCAATCATGCGCCGACAGCAAAGGTTCGTAGTCAGATTGGTGGTGAACTGCGTTCGGTGTGGAATGCGACGGACGAGGCATCTGCCCGCGCTCAGTTGGAGCAACTGGCGGCCCGTTACGAGTCAGATTACTCAAAGCTGTCGCAATGGCTGCTCGATAACGTTCCTGAAGGATTGACGGTGTTCAATTTACCGGAGTCGCATCATCGAAAGATGAGAACGACGAATGGAATTGAGCGTCCGATCCAGCAGGAGATTAAACGGCGAACCCGGATTGTACGGGTCTTCCCGAATGAGGCATCTTTACTCAGGCTTGTCAGTGCCATCCTCGTCGAGATTGACGATGAATGGAGCAATGCCGACAAGCGATATATCGTGTGGAACGACGATAATGACTCAACCTAAATCAAAGTTACAGACGTAGGGTTGCACAATCCGAAAAATACCAGATGAGGTCACCGGATACTGACTGACCAACGTAATTTCTACTTCGACCTGTGTAAGCCCCAGACCTCATAAAGTAACTCGATCGTTTTCAGTGCCTTATCGGCGATATGGCTCTGATTAGGCGCATACAAACCATGGAACTTACGCCCTAGCATGAGCCATACAACCGAATTTTCCTAGTGATTAAACTTCTACAGATTAAAGGATATTCATCTCTCTGGATTTTAGATTAAGCAATCACTCCCAGCAGCTTTAGGCATCCAGGTGTTTCATTTTTGAAACCCGGTTACCGCTTCTAATTACGTTCATGCATACATATCAATAGTGCCCAAAGCACATTGCTAGACCCCGCCCGGAGCGTTTTGGCTTCTTAGTCTGGGTGGTTCGAATCATCACCCTTCAACGATGATGGGCTCTCGTGAAATATGCGAAACAATCTCTGGGGCACCCTCTGTAACTATCGCCTGTTCTCCCACAGCCATGAGCAAACCTGTTTCGTGATCGTTGAGAATCATGTGAGTAAAAAATGTCATGTTCTGCTCCAACACTGTTTCATTGCCGGGATAGATCATGGGTTGTTCCATCCAAGTCGGTGGCCAGGTGGCCCCCATGGTATAGCCACAAGCGGTGAGCACAGTGTGTTCAATACCAAAATCCGCAGCCACTCGACGGTAAGTTTCATATACCTCATTGAGTGACGTTCCACTGCGCAGAATTTTCTGCACTTCATCGATCGCCACAACACAGGCCTCATGCATTTTTAAGTGCATTGGATCAATTTCTGGTCCTGTCAGCGCAACGCACATACTCGCCGCATGGTAGTGACGATACCCAAGCCCTAACTCCAATGTCATTTGATCATTCTCCTTGATGAGAGTTCGTCCTGTGGTGTAACGAATGTTCATTGCTGAATCACCGCTCCCCATGGGCGGAATGTGGGCAGGTAAATCAGCGTCCATCTTAAACAGCGTATCGTAAAACGCCGCGTAAACCTCCCCATCCATTACGCCTGGACGCACAGCATCTACCGCCTTCGACGCCGCGATGTCCAGTATTTGTCCCGCCTTTCGAATGTATTCCAGTTCTTGAGAGCTCTTAATCAAACGATTTATCCTAATAAAGCCATCCGTGATCACCAGTTCGCACCATCCTTCTAGCGTTTCCTGAATTTCTAAAAATAGCTTTGGGGTCAGTCCCATAGTGTCCACCTGAATACCAATCCGTTTTCCCTGCATTCCGTGGGCCGCTAACATGTCTTTTATGTGATCAGAGCGTTTCTCACCCTGCTTATCTGTGGATATTCGGATGTCTTGACAAATAGAGCTGTGGTTCACGTTTCCAATGTCCGCAGGACGAGATAAGTGGGTCATTTCACCATTTACCCCAATGAACATATTATGAAAAATGCAAAACCCATCGGAGTCAAAACCACTCAACCAATACATGTCTTCGATCTTGAATACTAATAACCCGTCTAGGTTTCGCTCAGCCAACCCCTTCCGAACCTGGTTTTGGCGGCTCTCAAATTCCTCTTTACTAAAATAGGTAATGGGCTTATTCATGATCAACTCTAGTGTTAAATATTGAGACCTCAGCATAACGTCGCTAGGGCAGAAAAGGCGAAAAAATACAGTTTATATTGATAAATACGAATTTTGGGTGGGTGTCTAACAGCATGTTTTGAAGCTTAGGGGCGATGCTAAGATCCTCACATTATTAATATTGCTTAAGCGTTCCCCAATCTCATTCGAGAACGACGCTCATCCATTTTATCTTTCAACTGCATCAGCCAATAACTGGCCTGCACGCCGACCCTGCCCAAAGGCCCACCTACCCACTGAGCACTGAAATGGGAAAAGTCCCTCCACCGTTCATCCCTATCCGTAATTGCGCTGGCCACCAAACATCCCGCCATTGCGGTGGTGTTAAGCCCGTGTCCGCCAAAGGCCGTAGCAACCCAGAGTCCTGGCTCTAGCTCTCCGATAATGGGCATTTTATGGACAGCATAGCCCATTAGACCAGACCAACAATAGTCGACATTCACTTCCTGCAATGAAGGATAGGTCGCGCAATAAGACCGTTTCATTTCTGCAGCAAGGCGTCGTGGTGGGCGTTTGCGAGTTGTGATTTTGCCACCCCATAGCAACCGACCCTCATCAACCATTCGATAGTAGTCACCGGCACGTCGTGTATCTGCAATGGCCGATCCAGTAAGAATGGGATTGGTTTTTCTGGTTAACGGTTCGGTCACAGCCACGTGGGTCGCTACCGGCAAGACGGCACCAGCAACCGCTCTCACCAGCTGTCGATCATAGGCACTGGTACATAAGACCACGGTATTACTGCTGATAACTTCATTTCCTATCCAACATTTTTTAATTTCTGTTGACAACACCAAACGATCAACTCTTGAATTTTCAAAGATCTGCCCCCCTAGTCTTTCCACTTCCCTGCCAAGGGCGCGTACGTAATTGAGAGGGTGAATATGGAAACCTTCGGGATCACTTAGCGCATCAAAATAGCACTGACTATTCAGCACTGATCTCGTTTTTTGCGGATTCCATTTTTCCACTTCATGGTCGCAGTAAGTTCTTAGAAAATCACGTTCTTGATCAAAGTCTGCACTCGCCAGATGTCGACTTACGCCGATTACGCCTTGGCCCGTCATAAGCGTCGGGTCCAGCAAACTAATTTGTTCACGGACATATTCCACACCCATGCGTGAGTAGCCATATAGTGCTTGTGCTTTTTCTAGGCCCACAGACTTCACCAGATGCGTTACTTCCTCAGCAAATCCGGCGACGACAAACCCACCGTTTCTCCCAGATGCTCCCCATCCGATCCGCTTCGCTTCCAGAACCGTTACCGATTTCCCCACTCGAAGACATTCAAGTGCCGTGGTTAGTCCAGCTAATCCTGCACCAATAACCACGATCTCGGTTTTTGAGGGGCCACGATATTTAGGTCGAACACGATGATCAGTCAGAGTGCTGGCATACCAAGTGCCTGGGTAGCCCAAGGGCTGCTGATTCTTTACTTGCGCGCGTGATGTCATGTGCTCAGATATTCAATTCGACAACCCATTCTCATTACGAAAACGCCACAACGGTTTCAGCCAACCAAGGCCAATGCTGGGCGGCATCATCGTTGACAACCAGATAGGTATTTCGGTAAAACTCAGGCGCCTGGGAAACCGGGAACAATCTCTGTGACTTAATCTCATCGTCGATTAGTCTCGCCGGGAGGTAACCCGATACCGACGACCCATCCGGCTGCTTTAGCATATAGTCTTTTGCCCAAACGGCAGAACCAATGGTCAGAAATGGCGTATCGCCGTCTGGATATGCAGCAGCATGGCTTTTTCTAAATTCCTCACCACTGTCAACATAAATGTACCCCGGATCCCATCGCTGTAGCGCTCTTTGTGCGGTTGATACCAGAATCAAACGCTCCCGTTTAAGGCGGTATTCGCTACGGCTGTCTGTTAATGATGGGGTATAACACAATGCCGCATCGATCAATCCAGAACCCAACCAGCGATCCAATGTGGATTGGTCCCCGGACCACGCGGACAGTGCTATGTTCCGCTCAGATTGTTGTACATGTCGAAACAGCGACTCCCCAAAACCTGGCCACAGATCACTATGGCACCCTAGATTGAAAACCATTTCGACCATGGATGGTAATGCAGTTTCTTGCCTAGCTTGGCGCCAAATGTCGACCATTAGCTGTGCATAGCGCTCGAAACGAAACCCAGCGGAAGTCAGCTCTGCCCCAGACTTGCGACGGTGAAAGAGTACTTGACCTATTTTGTCTTCCAAGCCATTGAGTCTCGCCGTTATCGTCGACTGAGTGACATTTAAATGATGCGCAGCACGGTTGAGTTGTCCGGTTTCGACAATGGCAAGAAAGGTCTGGATCTCGGATAGATTCATTGAAGTCGATGATAAGTAGTGGATCACTCAAACTAAGTAGGCTTTGCTTAAGTCAGGGCAAAGCGTTGAGAATACAAGTCGGTAAGGCCCAGGCACAAGATCCTCGCCTAATACCTAACAAGGGTAGAGCGATTGCGAAGCCTGCCTCAGTATCTATGGGGTAACAATGGGGTCTCCTGCTTTGAATATACATTTGGATCAGATTCAAGTTGATCGGTTATGACTGATATAGAAGCACTTTAAGTTCGATTATATCGAATTTAATAGTCAAAAAATTTCGTTTGTTAAGGTTTACCGCTTGATGCAGAATGGGAAAACCTTCCTACTTACTAGCGCTAATGGAATTCAGTATTCAACTTTCAGCTTATTATCCTGACAAGAACTACGGTGGCGATCGCCTGTATCGAGACATGTTAGCTCAGGCTGTGGTAGCAGACCGCATGGGATACGATGCGGTATCCATTACCGAGCATCACTTGATTAATATCCTGATGATGCCTGCTCCATTACAATTTGCGGTAAAAATCGCGAGCCAAACTCAAAACGTAAAGATCATCACTAGCGTGACGGTGTTACCACTTCATGACATGCGTACCTATGCGGGTGAAGTTGTGTGCACTGATATTTTTACGGATAACCGGCTAATGCTTGGAGTGGGCCGCGGAGCGTTTGGGTTTGAGATGGACCGGTTAGGAGTCCCTTTAGATATCAGTCGAGAGAAATTCGACGAATCGCTTAACGTACTTCAGGCGTTGTTAACCGAGGAAGAAGTCTCCTGGGACGGGAAGTATTATCAGTTTCCGCCATTGACCATTATGCCAAGACCAGTATCGGACATCCCTATTATGATGGGAGTTTTGGTGCCTGAAGCGATTTATCACTGCACTCGACGGGGCTTTCATATTCAAACCACCCCATTGTCTGGTGATCACCAATACATGTTGGACCAGATTGGTGCTTTCACTAAGGGAAAAGAAGAGCTGGGAGAAAAAGGGGATCACTTGACTCTCTCCTTATCGAGGGTAGCATTCTTGTCTCACAGTACTGCGGACCGCAATCGGAAAATCGAAATGGCCCATGAGTACTACAGCCGATTCGACAATGTCTACACCGGGCCGGGTATCGTTGAAAATGGCATGATTAAACCCTTGCCTAGGAAAATGTCGCTGGAAGAAACCGCAGAGAACCTCACCATCTGTACTCCAAGCGAAATGATTGACAAACTCGGCCCCTATGCAGAGGCCGGTGTTGATCGATTTATTATGAATATCAATTTTGGCGTTAGTCAAGCGGAAACGCTGGAGTCAATCCAATGCTTCGCAGAAGAAGTGATGCCTCATTTCACTAACCGGCCCAAGCCTTAAAGCAATATTAGATCGCTATCCGTTTTTACCATCTCCGGTTCCTGACGGAATTTTTTCCCCTTTGGATAAAAGATCCGATGCGGAATCTGAGCTCACGTGCAAAGTGGAAGTCGGGAACGCACATTCTGCACCATGGGATTCGATGATGCTCAGTATTTGCAATAACACTTCTTGCTTTACCTTGTGGTATTCCGCCCAGTTTGGGGTAACAGTAAAACAGTAAACAAAGAAGTCCAATGAAGAGGCCGCAAAGTTAGTGAAGTTCACAACGGGTGTTTGACTGGAATCGATGCCATGGTGGTCAGCCAAATAAGTGGAGACATCTCCAATAATGTTATCCATCACCGCCGCATCATCATAACGAATACCGATGGTTTCATAGATCTGTCTACCCTTGCGTCGAGATCCATTTTTGATCCCAATAGTGGAAAACACTGAATTAGGCACATACATCGGCTGGCTGTCGAAACCACGAATCAACGTCATCCTCCAGCCGATCTTTTCCACCGAGCCTTCGATATCCCGATCTGGAGAATGGATCCAGTCACCCACCGAAAAGGGACGATCCAGATAGAGCATTAATCCACCAAAAAAGTTGGACAGAAGGTCTTTGGCCGCAAAACCGATCGCAATACCTCCAACCCCACCGAAGGTAAGTACCCCCGCAATACTGATTCCCACCGATTGGAGCACTACCAAGGTTGACACCATCATCACGGATAGCTTTACCAGTTTTGCAATCGCTTCTACAGCGGTATGATCAAGACTCTCTGATTTGCTCCTTTTTTTATGAACCAACGCATGTTGAAACTGATTAATAAATCGAATTAGAAACCAAGTGATAGCAACAATAATCCCAATTTGTCTTACGATGTCGATGTAAACCACATAGTGGTGACCCACCTCCTTTTGAATGAGGTCTGCCAAGACAGCAAAGCCAATCACCCAAACCATCAACCGCGCCGGAGGGCCGATGGACGTCACCAATACATTATCCCAAGGGTTGGCCGTCTTGTTCGCCTTGATCATCGTTCTTTTAATGAGAACACGACTCAAAAGTGTTAAGAACAGCACCACTCCCACCACGCTCAGTGTCTTTATGACCCAAGAGCTGGTATCCAAAAGCGAAATCCATTCATTAATCATGTTCATTATTTAGTCAAACCCTGTATTTTTAATAAGCTTTCACCAAAAATCGACCATTAGCAGTGAGAAATCAGCATCACGCAGCGCATCTTCAATACGTTGAAGCCAGTTCTAGGCCGAGCTCTAGCTCAGAACCCTAACCTAACATCAGTCAAGATCTAAGAAAAATCGCGCCCCAACAATCACACAGCCCCACATTGTTAACAACGTCTATCTCGGGAAAGATAGGCAATTTTTTAGGTATTTGATCTTGGATGCCACTATCAGCGCCAACAGGTTAGTCTAATCGAGGAGTTTCTGATCTAATGGGAACCCGCAAGTCGGCCCGAACGGATATCATAATCCACAGCAATACCATAGTCTGGATCATCATCGTTATCCACAATCAGTTGCCCAGCATTGATGAGCAATTTATGGCAGTCATGAGTAAGATGACGAAGCTGTAACCGCTTACCCACTGACGCATATTTGATCGAGATAGCATCAATGGCCTGGAGGGCGGACTGATCGACGACACGAGAGCCCATAAAGTCAATTATCACCAACTCTGGGTCATTTTCATGATCGAATAGTTCTTGGAAGCTCGCGGCTGAACCGAAAAACAGCGGCCCTTCAATTTCATAGACCTTGGCACCAATTTCCGTTAGCGAGGATCTCGACTTTACCTGAATACGGGAGGCCGCATTCCAAGCATAAACTAACGCCGAAACAATCACACCAACCACAACCGCCGTAGCAAGATCTTCGTAAACAGTGACGGCAGTGACTAACAAAATAACGAAAGCATCTGCCCGAGGAACGATTCGCATAACCCTCAAACTTTGCCATGCGAAGGTGCCAATCACCACCATGAACATAACACCGACTAACGCTGCCAGCGGAATCAATTCAATAATTGGGCTGGCAAATAGGATAAAACTCAGTAGAAAAAGAGCGGCGGCTATTCCCGACAAGCGAGTTCGACCACCGGACTTCACATTGATCATCGACTGTCCAATCATTGCACAGCCACCCATGCCACCGAAAAAGCCCGTCACGGTATTAGCTGCACCCTGCGCAAGGCACTCCCTGGACGCACCACCACGGTTTTCAGTAATTTCACCCACTAGGTTTAACGTCAGCAGGCTTTCGATTAAACCGATCAAAGCCAAGATAATTGAATAAGGCAAAATGATTTTCAACGTTTCAAGGGACCACGGCACCTGAGGAATCGCAAACACTGGTAGCCCCCCTTCTACTGACGCAAGATCGCCCACCCGAGGCACGGGTAGATCAAAGAAAATAACCAACCCCGCAATCACCCCGATAGCACCCAATGGGGCCGGAACCAACTTGGTTAATTTTGGAATCACAGCGATCAACCCCATGGTGCCTCCGACCAACGCTAGCATGAGCCACAGCGTCGACCCCGACATCCACTCATGCCCCCCCGCTCCGTCAGACAGCTTGAATTGTTCCATCTGGGCAAGGAAAATCACAATGGCGAGGCCGTTTACAAACCCGAGCATCACTGGATGAGGAACCATTCGAATGAATTTTCCGAGCTTCAACAAACCTGCGCTAATTTGAAGGATACCCATGAGTACCACCGTGGCAAAGAGATATTCGACACCATGCTGAGCGACCAGTGACACCATGACGACAGCTAGTGCACCGGTGGCCCCGGATATCATCCCTGGGCGCCCTCCAAACACTGCTGTAATTAACCCAACGATAAACGCTGCATACAAACCAACCAGAGGCTCAACCCCCGCAACGAAAGAAAACGCCACAGCTTCGGGAACCAATGCGAGTGCTACCGTTAAGCCGGATAACACTTCGATACGTATCTGCGACGAATTGACACTTTGCTGTGGAGCAGACCCATCAGATAATTTGAGCAGCCGAGTAAAATCCGCTAGGGTAGTAAAACGTTTCACAAAAATTCCTTAATTTGGATTAATAAAGACGGGGAAAAACAACCACACCCAGAAAGGCAGTCGATGCCTACGTAAGTTATTAGGGGGAGTTTGGAAAAGGTGCGGATTGTCCACTAATTCCATAGCAGATTACAACCGCTAAATGAATCAAAGCCGCGAACCCAAAAGACAATCGCACTTATGTAACTTCCACAACTTGAATAATTAGATCCGCCCTAGATGAATTGTGTTAACGGGGCGAGCTGAAGCGAATTTACACTCGGCTGATTTGGGATACGATAAATTGTAGAAGTTTAGACCAAATCTGACACCGTATTAAATCAATCCGAGCGAAGCGAGGGTTGATTTAATGAGAGTTACCCGTTTTGATGTAGTTACCAAACAATATCAAAACACAACGAGGTAACTCTCAATGATCCATACTAACGAAAAAGTCATCAAGCATAAAGTCGGTTTACTGAATCTGGCTGAAGAGCTCGGAAACGTTTCTAAAGCCTGCAAGGTGATGGGATTGTCGCGCGATACATTCTACCGATACAAAGCGGCGGCGGATGAAGGAGGAGTCGAAGCGCTTCTTGATCGCAACCGTCGCAGCCCGAACATCAAGAACCGAGTCCATCGTGCTTGATTACGCACTGGAAGAACCTGCCCATGGCCAAAGCCGAACCAGTAATGAACTGCGTAAACGAGGTACCTTCGTTTCACCCAGCGGAGTTCGCAGTATCTGGCTGCGACATGGTTTAGCGTGCTTTAAAGACCGGTTAAAAGCGTTGTCTAATAAAGTGGCTGAGCAGGGATTGATTTTGACTGAATCCCAGGTCGCGGCCATGGAACGTAAGAAAGAGGACGATGTGGCCTGTGGTGAGATAGATACCGCCCATCCCGGCTATCTGGGGTCACAGGACACCTATTACGTCGGTACCTTCAAGGGGATCGGCAGAGTGTATCAACAGACCTTCGTGGACACGTATTCCAAAGTGGCTCATGCGAAGCTCTACACGACCAAAACACCGATCACCGCAGCGGATATGCTCAATGATCAGGTGCTCCCGTTCTACGAAGAGCACAGCCTTCCCATGCTGCGCATTCTTACTGACAGGGGAACCGAGTATTGTGGTCGAGCCGATCAGCATGATTATCAGCTTTACATGGCACTGAATAACATTGAGCACACGAAAACCAAGGTGAAATCACCGCAGACAAATGGGATATGTGAACGATTCCACAAGACCATTCTTAACGAGTTTTATCAGATAACCCTACGCAAGAAAATCTATGATTCAGTTGACGAATTACAGATTGATCTTGACGAGTGGCTTATCAAGTACAATACTCAACGAACTCATCAGGGTAAAATGTGCCTTGGGAGAACGCCGATGGAAACACTCATCGACGGTAAAGCGATCTGGAAAGAAAAGTTTGTAAACTAAACTCTATCTGACAGACAGCTACTGATAAACGGGTAACTGTCAGCTCAAGTCTGAACTTCTACAGATAAATGATCCGCCATTCACGACTAGACGTTGGTAAGAAGGATGATTCATCCTTAGCAGGTGTTGGCTGGGAATCGAAACTTCTCCCCCATCAGCGCTTTTAATATGTAGCTCAGTATCCGGTGCATAGATCACCAACACATCCCCGTCAACATCAAGAGTATATTCATCCGCAGAATGACCACTGTCAACCCGGGAGATGTAGTGCTCTCTGGCGGTCATTAAATTGAAATCCTTAATCGGGCCCTTATGCAAGGTAGCAGATGTCGCATCTTCGCCGCGAAACACAGTCGACTGTAAATACTGGTTCAACTCAGCGGTTCGACCTTGCCCAAAATCTAACGTCATCCCGACACCCTGCAATAACAATAATGTCCTGTCATATCCAGTGAAGCACGAGAACGCACCATCTTGCGTAACGTCAGCCATGCTCAACCGCCAGCCAAACGAGTTCTCGCTTCCATTTGGTAAGCCTTCTTTCAATAATTCAACCGTGGTTCCCAACCCATTTTTCCAAGGCATGGAGACATAGGACTCAGGTGTGATTATTTCATAAGGTGTCATATCACTTCGCTCAAAACGATTGTCATCTATTCAACTACCCGTGTACGGCACTAGTTTAAGGCTATTTGATTAAGCCCGAGCAGATGCCAGCTATGTTGATCTTATAATCCTTAGCGCAACCGCCCATAGAACGTCATTCTCGCGGATTCAGAAAGTAAAACATCCGGCTCGGTATTATAGGCAAGGACCACCAGCATCCGGGTTTGTTCGCCTTCCACCGGAGTGACTCGATGCATTGAGTTCCTGCCCCGAAACAACACCAAAGCCCCTTCATCCATGGACAGGTCGTTTGCCACCACGTTTCCATCAAGAATTTTTTCCGATAGCTCATAATGCATATCACCACGATCTGCGTCCCTAACATCCTTCACATATTCGAACCTTCCACCTCCGAGGGGTTTTTGAATCATCAAAGTAATAGCGAAGGATGAATTGTCGAAATGCCAACCTAGCTCCTCCCTTCACTCGCGTAATGCAGATTAATCGATGACAAAGGATCCGCATACTCATACAGATTTGACTCCCCCAGCACCTCACATAGAAATCCACGAAACTCTGGCGCATCATACAGCGCGCTCAACGCGGATTCGGCAGGGATTTGATCAGTAGTGATACAGCCCTTGGAAGAAACTACTTCCCGATTTCTCGGGTGAGTTTGTGGCAGTGTTGGGTCGACGGGTTTAAGGTAAATGTTGTGATTCGAAGCGGTAAAGTAAGCCAGATGCTGATTTTTCTTACCCTCTGCTTTCACCACGTCAATGACGGACGGTCTAAGAAATTGCTTTAGTAGAAGTACCCCGTGTTCATCGAGGGTTTGCTTACACTGTTTTCGAAAGCCCTCATTTTGCAGCAGGTGCTGCTCCATGTTTACAATATTTTCGATGGTATTCGTCATATCAAGTCATCATATCAATTTGGTCGTACTAAATGATCAGGCTAATTATACCGAGTTACTCTATCTCACCCTTGAAAAACAGGTCCTCAGGTTTCTGTTGATGGCAGATAACGGGCACCCAGATCGTATCGGCTACTGGGGTAAATCATGTCCACCGCCGTCACAATCGTTCCTTTTTCCCACGTTCGTCGTTTTAGTCGAAGACAAGGTTCGGTTAATGGAATGACAAGGTGTTTAGCAATGAAATCGTCAGGCATCATCGCTTGGACTATGTGCTCTAATTCATCAGGGCGAATCTGACTCACCAAATAGTCTGTCGATGTCGTTGTTGTAAAATCAACGTCGATGAAATAGGGCACTTTTTCAGGATTAACGTATCGAGATTCCATTTGAATCGGTATGTTGTCCTGATAATGAACGACTTTTAGCTGAAACAAGGGTGATCCAGCTCTGACATTCATTCCCTCGATGACTTCTCCTTGAGCGGAAACCTTTGACAGAAAAAGTACATCAGCGCGATGTATCTTGCCTTGGGACTGGATTTCCTCAGCAATGGAACGAAGTTTAATCAAGCTCGCCTGTCTTGGCGGTTCAGCGACGAAGGTACCCAAGCCATGGACCCGTTTTAACAAACCCACTGCCGTCAATTCTCTGAGGGGTCGGTTAATGGTCATTCGACTTGCCCCAAGCTCTAAGGCTAGTTGGTTTTCAGAAGGAATCATATAACCTGGCTCCCATTCACCACTCACGATTTTCTTTTTAATCGCGTTTTTAATTTGCTGATACATCGGTACACTCGTATCCCCCGAGAGTTCCATTTTTAAAATCCTCACGCTCATCAGCTATTCTTTATTCTGTTTCGGTTTTTAGTTATTCTGATACCTTCATTTAGTATCTGGTTCGGCGTATTTCATGGTTCGTTTTCAAGCGCTTGTCGCCCAACATTATCGACATTGAAAGAATTAAATCATATCTTCCATTACTTGTATATACATGTATAGTCTCTTATACTGATATTGTCCAGTACTGAATTTTTAGCAACAGGAATAGATCGTGAACACCCTTCATTTGAAATCAGCACTATTGCCAAGCGGATGGGCTCGAGATGTCCAGATTAGCATCGCTGACGATGGCAATATCAGTGACATTAAAACAGGGATTGCCGGGGCCACAGAAGGATGCTTGTTACCTGGTATGGCGAATCTACATTCCCACGCCCATCAACGGGCCATGGCAGGGTTGGCTGAACGAGCAGGTGACAGCAATGATAGCTTCTGGACTTGGCGAACAACGATGTATGGCTTTCTGGATGCCATCGACCCCGGCCACCTCAATGCCATCGCTGCCCAGTTATATTTAGAGCTACTCAAATCCGGTTACACCCGAGTTGCAGAATTTCAATATTTGCACCATCAAACCGATGGCTCCCATCACGAGAATATTGCTGAAATGTCCCTACAGACATTGGAAGCGGCGAGAAGTACCGGACTTGGAATAACGAATCTACCTGTGCATTATCAGTTTGGTGGCTTTGGTGGGCAACCCATATCCGATCAGCAACGGCGATTTGCTAACAATCCAGAGCAGTTTCTTGCCATTGTCGAAAGCCTCGAACAAGCCGGAAAACAGGACCAAAATGTCGTCACGGGGATCGCCGCTCATTCACTCAGAGCTGTGACCACACAGTCTTTTGGGGAAGTACTCGCTGCGCTTTCAAACACAGAAGCACTGCCCATTCATATCCACATCGCCGAACAGACCAAAGAAGTGGATGATTGCATTACTTGGAGTGGATCACGACCAGTTGAGTATCTTTATCAAAACTTTGATGTGAATAAAAACTGGTGCCTGATTCACGCCACCCACATGACCGAAGGGGAAACGATTGACGTAGCCAGAAGCGGTGCCGTCGCTGGCCTTTGCCCTACCACAGAAGGCAATCTGGGAGATGGTTTTTTTAATGCCACTCAATATATTGAAGCTGGCGGCAAACTGGGCATTGGATCTGACAGCCATATCTCAACCTCTCCCACCGAAGAATTGCGTTGGTTTGAATACGGACAACGATTGGTGCACCGATCGAGAAATCAGCTCTCTGGCGGATTTAATCGCAGCACTGGCAGAAACCTATTTGACATCGCCGTGTCCGGGGGCGCTCAGGCCTGCGGCCATAATAGCGGTGCCATTGAGGTTGGCAAGCGAGCCGACTTCGTGGTTCTCGATACCGAACACCCATTGCTATGTGAGCGTCAAGAAGATGAGCTATTAGACAGCTGGATTTTTTCGGGCAATGAGAATCCTGTGCGAGATGTTTATGTTGGTGGAAAACGGGTGATCGATAATGGACATCACGCTAATGAAGACAAAATCCAGCAACAATTTCGATCTACACTAAAAACGCTGCGAACCATCCGGTGAAACATAACTGATGAAAAAAGCCACGGATACCACATTGGTATTGGAACCCGGAGAACTAACCCTCTCCCAGTTACGGGATGCGTATTTCAACGGCATCATACTGAAAGTTTCCAACTCAACCTGGGAACAAGTCAATAAAGCCCAAGAATTGATACAAGAAAAAGTTGATGGCGGCGACATTGTTTACGGAGTAAATACGGGATTTGGTCGACTAGCGAACAAACACATTGAAAAAGAGCAGCTAACCGAATTGCAGCATAATCTAATACTCTCCCACGCCACAGGCGTTGGAGAGTATATTGATCTCGCCACTGTTCGTTTGATTTTGCTACTTAAAATTAATGGGCTCGCAAGAGGCGTATCAGGAGTAAGGGTTGAGGTCGTCGAATTGCTGCTGGCCATGCTAAATCACAGCATGCTTCCCGCGATCCCTGAGAAAGGTTCCGTGGGCGCGTCAGGAGATCTCGCACCACTGGCGCATCTGAGCCTACCTATTATTAACGAAGGCATGGTCTATCTGAGCGGTGAACTCATGAAGAGTGAGAACGCACTGAACAAACTCGGACTATCCTCCCTCAAACTGACAGCAAAAGAAGGGCTTGCTCTGCTAAATGGAACTCAAGTTTCCACTGCGTTGGCCCTAAAGGGCCTGTTCGAAGCCGAACAAAACATCAACGCGGCACTGATTGCAGGTAGTTTAACCGTGGAGGCAGCGCTTGGTAGTCGTACGCCTTTTGATTCGAGAATTCAGGATGTCAGGGGGCAACCAGGGCAAATCGAGGCGGCAAAAATTTATCGGAATCTGCTAGGCCCCAGCGAAATCGCTGACTCCCACGCACAATGCGCCAAAGTACAAGACCCTTACTCCCTTAGATGCCAGCCCCAGGTCATGGGCGCTTGCCTAGATCAATTACGAAATGCCGCGAAAACTATCGCTATTGAAGCCAATGCTGTGTCCGACAATCCGCTGATTTTTACAGAAGAAGGGGATATTTTGTCTGGCGGTAATTTTCACGCTCAACCCATCGCTTTCGCCGCAGATAACATTGCCCTCGCCATCGCTGAAATTGGATCGATGTCAGAACGACGCATGGCATTGTTACTCGATACCAACATGAGCGAGCTCCCCGCCTTTTTGGTTGAAGATGCTGGCGTCAACAGCGGCTTTATGATTGCACAAGTTACTGCCGCAGCGTTGGCGAGCGAAAACAAGAGCCTGGCCCATCCAGCCAGTGTCGACAGCCTGCCCACTTCTGCAAACCAGGAAGATCACGTGAGCATGGCCACCTTTGCCGCCCGGCGCCTCACAGACATGAACCTAAATACCCGATATGTAGTGGCCATTGAATTACTCGCGGCCTGTCAGGGCATCGAGTTAAGGCGACCGTTAAAATCAAATGAGGCGCTGGAACACTATTGGTCTAAGGTTCGCAATGTGGCAGCCTATTGGGATCACGACCGATACTTCCAGCCTGATCTTGAGGCGATAGCATTGTTAATAAAACAAAATGTCTTTGGGTCACAGGCTAATTTATTTATTCAGGGCGAACACTAGTAGGCTTCATAAGTAGACGAATATCCCGAAGACCTGAGTAGAGCGTCGCAAGCGCAGAAAAGGCAAAGTGAATACCTATGACTAAGTATTTTCAGTCTGTTTTTGACAACGCACTGTTAAACGCCACAGTGATGCTAAGGCCCCACCTCTTTGTAACCTTCATTTTAAGGAGAACACACCATGTCCGTTCGTGAAATTTTGCAAATCGGCCACCCCATTTTGTCCGCGCCGGCCAAGAAAGTTGAAATAGATAAAATAGCGACTCCAGAAGTGCAAAGCTGGATAGATGACATGATAGATACCATGCGGGACGCCAACGGCGCAGGCATTGCTGCTAATCAAATTGGAATTCCCTATCGGTTATTTATCATCGAGGTTGGAAACAATCCCCGCTACCCGTACAAACCCACTGTCCCCCTAACCATTGTTATCAATCCGGTGATCGAATTCCTCACGGACGAAACATTTGCATCCAACGAGGGTTGTCTTTCTGTCCCTCAAATGCGAGCCACTGTGGATCGTCATGTTGAGATTCGTGCGTCGTACTATGATCGAGATGGAATCCATCAGTCCCAGGAAATACGAGGCTATTCTGCCTGTACATGGCAACATGAACATGATCATCTGGATGGCATCCTATTCCCCAATCGAGTCACTGACATGCAATCCTTTTGCTCGTGGTCGGTTTTCCAGCAATACCAGCAACCTGCTTTCGCAAAAATGGTCCTAGAGCTAGTCCAAAAATGGGGAGCATAACACCACGCCCTGCCTTTTAACGACAGCCAAAACCAACGAGCAGTTAACGTTTGATAAAAGCGGAGCTTGATGACGGCGGATCGTTGAATAGAAATTAGTGGTCAGGAGCGGGACAAGTCATCGGCAATGGGATCAGGGCAATATGTCCGGCGCTTACAATTCAAACAATGATTCCCCAAATACAGGTGGTCTATCCAATCGCTAAGTTTCTTAATTTCTGCTGCATCATCAAACAGAAAACCCGCTTCGAAATTTCGCTTGTCTTCGTGTTTTGATCCCATGCCCGCACCCGTGAGATTAGGCGAACCTATAAATGCACTTTTCCCATCAATCACAACGGCCTTCGTGTGTACCCTCGGACAAAGAATCCTTTCAAACAGCTCGCTATTAATCAGAGAGCCAAATCGATCAAAATCCTCCCTGAATCTTGGACCAGGCTCTTTGGCGTGAATCAATCTAACGGAAACGCCTTTGTCCACTAGCTCGGCCAGCAATCGGAGAAAGGGCTGAAAGTCTCCGCCCCCCATGTCGATATACATGTCTTTTATATCAGCGGTGACAATCCAAAGGTATTTTCGGGCTTTCGGGATCCGGGCTTGTATGACCTCAGTATAGATTTCTCGGTTAAGCAATAATTCGTGCATCCCACCCTCACTTAGAAAAAGCTAACAAGGCAGCACAACAAGTCAACCCAAGGAGGCTACCTTAGCTTCCCATTTGCTGCTCCCACAACGCATAACCACCGTCCAGACTATAGGTTTCTGCAAACCCCTGTTCACCAAAATAACCCGCTGCCCCTTGACTCATATTTCCGTGATAACAGCAGACAATCAAAGGCACCGAATGATCAGCTGAGGAAACAAAGTCTGACACTGTTTCATTATCAAGATGCCTAGCGTTCTCAATATGTCCAGCATCAAAACTGGCTCGATCCCGAACATCAACCACGTTTGCCTGCCGATCCTGAATCAGTGCTTTCGCTTGATCGATGTCTATTCGAGTAAAACTCATGTTTATTCTTGTCGTGTTAAAGTGGCGCGGAATTATGGGTCTCATGGGCACTGGATGCAAACTTTCCACGCCCTTTATTGCCAGCAATATCAGTTATTGCCGAACCGTCCGTAAAACTCCCCCCAAAAGGGGTTTCTAGAAAACGGGTGTACTGGCCTTCACCCAAAGCGACTTATTTAGGTGGAATTAACACCAACTTGCCGGTGTGCCTTTTTTCGAGAAAATCGGTTTGTGCCTGAGCGATATCTGCTAGCGGATAGGTCTTTGCTACCAATGGTCTAATTTCTCCTAATTCCACATATTTGATCAAGTTTTCAAACACCACATCATCTTGGAAGGTACAGCCAAAGAAGCTCAAATCTTTTAAATACAAAGTTCGAACATCCAGTGTCACCATGGGACCTGCAATGGCGCCTGCAGTAACATACCGGCCACCACGCCGAAGCACGTCCATGAGCTCAACCCACTGATCACCAGCCACTAAATCCACCGCAACATCCACCGTGTCCCGCCCAAGGGCTTCGACCAGATTCGCCCCCCGTGCAATGACCTGATCCGCTCCCAACGCCTGAACGTCTGCCATTTTATTTTCCCCTGCAATGGCGATAACCCTTGCACCACGACGCTTACATAATTGAATCGCCGCAGAGCCCACTCCTCCAGATGCACCTGTGATCAATACAGTCTCCGCACCAATGTTAGCACGATGCAGCATTCCTTCAGCGGTAGAGTATGCGCAAGGCAAAGACGCCAACTCTTCATCGCTCCAGTTACAATCAACTCGATGGGTTTCTTGGGAAGGGGCTTTTGTATACTGAGCAAAAGCACCATCGCATTCTGAGCCAAAGGTCCAACAATCATAAGGCCGGTAGCCACAATAAGTGCGCAGCATATTTCTGACCAGCACCCGTTCACCAATTCGGCTTCCATCTACCCCTGCTCCCACCGAAACGATATACCCGCAGCAATCCGCTCCCTGTATTCTGGGAAAAGTCAGTGGGACACCAGACCAACTGCCATCATCGTCGTCAGCTTGATCAAAACCATCCGACCCTCCTTCATTGGTCGCGCTGGTTACGGCCTTGGAATACCACGCTGTTCGGGTATTGATATCAGTATTATTAACCCCTGCGGCAGCCACTTTGATTAACACTTCTCCCTCGCCGGGAATGGGCACGGCAACATCATCTCGATATTCCAATTTCTCCAATCCACCGTGGCCGGTGAGTAAAGCGGCTATCATTCGGTTAGGAACCATCGTTAAGTCTCTCTCTTTTCTATTGGATAACGGGTTTTAGGAAATCTTTGATCAGTCTGGGTGAGCCAAATTAATCGCCGTCGTTCGTTACGCGACCTTCAATTTGTTCGCCACCCATTGATGAAAATGATGAGTAGGGTTATCCATGACTGGAGAGAACACCCCTCCTCCATAACCGGGAGACTGACGCCCTTGCTGCATTCCTTCAACCGCACCCACATCTTCCTGAAAAACCACCCGCCATGACTCAAGCACAGACTCCCTGCACCCCTCATATACATCGCCCAATGCCTCATCCCCCACATAATATACCCTTAAGTGTTCGATGGACCTAGACTCAGATTTCGGCTCAATGATCACCACAAACACATGATCTGCCTGAAGACCGAGCAATACATTAGGATAAAAAGAAATGTATTCCGCTTCTTTTAACTTGTTTTCTGGCCACTCTGGAAATCTAGGTAGATTGACGCCGGCATCATCAGAGAGATTATAGGCCCAACTGCCCTGCCCACCAAAACGATCTTCTATCATGATGTGATAATGATCTTCCAATCGAGAATAACGATTTAGGTCTGGGTGGATAAATGGCAAATGATAGCTTTCGCAATAGTTTTCCACCGCAAGTTTCCAATTGCTCTGTATTTCTACTGTTAGCTTGCTTTGTGCTTGGGAACTGCGCAAATGAATCAAACCATTGTCACCTAGAAAAATTTTCCATCGTTCTGCCAATGGCACGATATAGTCTTCAAAGGCTTGTGCGTCTCCCGAAAGATTCACAAAAATCACATCCATCCAGACAGCATGTTCCACTTGTTTAAGTCCATGGTCCGCGCAATCGAATCCATCCACAGAATGACTATTCACTCCACCAATGTGGGGCGTGCTACGGAGGTTTCCAGATAAATCATAAGACCATGAATGATACGGGCACCGCAGCAAAGATCCGGCTTCTCCTTCTTCTTCCACTAGAATTCGCCCTCGATGACTGCAAACATTATGGAAAACATGAATCTGGCCATCCTTGGATCGAGTGATGAGCAGAGGTAAACCAAGGAAGCTAAGTGGTTTAACATATCCGAGTTTTGGTAAATCACTGACAAAGCCAACCCCCGCCCATGTTTTGCCGATCACCATTTCCCTTTCCTTCATAACGAAACTCGGGTCAACATAAGCCTGATTCGGTAGACCTGTCGCCTGTCCAATGGGTTTCAAAACCGATTCAACGGGAATAGAGATAGTACTGGATGTTTGATTTGTCACTTCGTTAGCTCCGGGGAAACTGCTATAGAGTCATGGGAGACTAATCTCTCTTTTTCAAAAACACGTTAAGAGGTCGATCAGCTCATAATCATATATAACCAAAAATCTTTTCTAGCAATGATATTGCGCCAAATTAAGCCGCTTGACAACATCCTAAATAATCAAGCAGACTTTACTTCAGGTAAACACACGTAAAGCGAATGGCCCGACGCCACTACCACCTACCATCACTAACCTCCCTAAATACTTTCGAATCCTGCGCAAGGCAAGTGAGCTTCAAGCTTGCCTCTCGGGAGCTGGGCGTCACGCTAGGTGCTGTTAGTCGTCAAATTAAGCAGTTAGAAGGAGAGTTGGGCTGCGGACTCTTCATCCGCAATCAACGTGGGGTGACGCTAACTCAAGAAGGCATGGAATTGCAAAACAGCCTAAGCGCCAGTTTTTCCAACATCGCCAATGCCTGCCGCTCTATTCAGTTACGTGGTTATCAATCCAACGTCACCATCGCAGCGACCACGGCTTTTGCCTCCTTATGGCTAATGCCCCGACTCAGCGAATTTTGGGACACCCATAAAAATATCATCATTAACCATGCCATTTCCGATAATGCCAACGACGTTGTTTATCAGCAATCAGACATACGAATTCGATATGGGGCTGGTGAGTGGCCCGGAGAAACTTCCGTTATTCTATTCAAGGATGTCATCTACCCAGTGTGTGGACAGGATTTGTTGAAAGGAAAGAAGATCTCAGACCCAATTCAACTGCTGCAATACCCTTTACTCCAACTGGATGGACTCGACCCTCAATGGAGCACATGGGAGGAATGGATGAGCCAATGGGGGGTCGATGACTGTAAAACGAACTTTCGGCGCTTTACTAACTACCTCATCGCACTTCAAGCTGCCGAAAAAAATCAGGGAGTCTCTCTGGGCTGGCACAGTTTAGTAGAGCCCTTAATAAAAGATGGCAAACTAATGAGAATCGGTAAATGGGAAATTCCTGCGCCCTGCGCCTTCTATCTGACATGGGATACTCAAGGCGAGCTATCACAAGACGCCAAACTACTCCAGCAATGGTTACTCACTACAGTCAGTTTCTTTTAAAATAAGACACCTGAGATCAGGAGAAAAAAAAGGGGGGGGAGCAAAATAGAAGGATGTGAATCAAGGCGCTCAGAATTCATTTCGATCGACGACGATAGAAATATCGACCAACGCCAATCAGACTAATCACCACCCAAAACCCTTCGATTAATACCGATGCAAAATTAAATTCATAGTACAAGGAAACCAGAATCAGGCTCGCACCAATTCCGTTCACAACAGAAAATGTCAATTTTTCGCTATCGATACGTCCTATCTGAATAAGCAAATAGCAGAATAAAATCATCGCCACCCCCAACGTACCTAGCAGGTCATACCATGGAGTACTCAATATAGTGCTCATTGTCTAAATTAAATGCAGAACGATAACAGGAAAATACCCAAAAAAGAGCCTTTAAATGTAGAAGTTTAGACCAAATCTGACACCGTATTAAATCAATCCGAGCGAAGCGAGGGGATTGTGCAACCCTACGTCTGTAACTTCGGTTTAGTTTGAGTCATTATTGTCGTTCCACACGATATATCGCTTGTCGGCATTGCTCCATTCATCGTCAATCTCGACGAGGATGGCACTGACAAGCCTGAGTAAAGATGCCTCATTCGGGAAGACCCGTACAATCCGGGTTCGCCGTTTAATCTCCTGCTGGATCGGACGCTCAATTCCATTCGTCGTTCTCATCTTTCGATGATGCGACTCCGGTAAATTGAACACCGTCAGTCCTTCAGGAACGTTATCGAGCAGCCATTGCGACAGCTTTGAGTAATCTGACTCGTAACGGGCCGCCAGTTGCTCCAACTGAGCGCGGGCAGATGCCTCGTCCGTCGCATTCCACACCGAACGCAATTCGCCACCAATCCGGCTACGAACCTTTGCCGTTGGGGCATGATTAATCGCGTTCTGTGCCAGATGAAACTGACAGCGTTGCCACGGTACACCCGGAAACACGGCACGCCTTGCCGCCTTCAAACCCGCGTGATCATCACTGGCAATGTAAGTGATGCCATGCATGCCTCGTTTCACCAACGACTGTAAAAACTCCCGCCAGTTGATCTCGGCTTCACTGGTGGCAATCTGCACACCCAGTACGCTTCGTCGACCATCCGGTAGTATTCCCACCGCACTGAGCACCGCGGCATCCACCACCTCATGATCCATCCTGACCCGTTCGTAACGCGCATCCAGTACCAGATAACGTATCTCGCCAAGACCACGATCCCGCCATACTGACAAGGCATCGTCCAGCAGGGCCGTCGCACGAGACACCTGAGTGGAGGAGATCTTCTCAATACCGAACAGATCCAGTACCTTCTCCACACGGCGCGTACTGACACCACTAACGTACATCTGAGCCACACACAGCATCAACGCGCGCTCACTGCGTCGTCCCTGTTCCAGACTGTGCGGGTAAAACCCGGACTCACCGTGATTACGCGTCTTGGGTATCGACAGATTTAACGTCCCAAGGGTCGTGTCCACCAGTTTGGGTTTGAATCCATTGGCATGGCCACGGCGATTATCACTGCGTTCATGGGGCACCGCACCCAGAAACTGGGATCGTTCGATCTGCATGGCCTGATTCATCATCGCGGTAATGACATCACGAAATGCCTGGGGGCCATGTTGAATCAATTGTTCCATCACTACTTCATATAGGTTAGGGTAATCAGGTTGGGTCATTGGGTTGTCTCCACATTTGCGTAAGTAACAAACATGGAACGACTTGATGGCTCAACATTCAATACTAAAGCCTGAAAAACCGGCTTTGGCTTCGCTCTCTACGTTCACTCCGCCAAAGCTAATAGCGAAGCTGCAATAGAAAGCTAAATTACAGACCTCAGGGTACACTACCTGATTTAATGAGAGTTACCCGTTTTGATGTAGTTACCAAACAATATCAAAACACAACGAGGTAACTCTCAATGATCCATACTAACGAAAAAGTCATCAAGCATAAAGTCGGTTTACTGAATCTGGCTGAAGAGCTCGGAAACGTTTCTAAAGCCTGCAAGGTGATGGGATTGTCGCGCGATACATTCTACCGATACAAAGCGGCGGCGGATGAAGGAGGAGTCGAAGCGCTTCTTGATCGCAACCGTCGCAGCCCGAACATCAAGAACCGAGTCGATCCTGCTGTCGAGTCCATCGTGCTTGATTACGCACTGGAAGAACCTGCCCATGGCCAAAGCCGAACCAGTAATGAACTGCGTAAACGAGGTACCTTCGTTTCACCCAGCGGAGTTCGCAGTATCTGGCTGCGACATGGTTTAGCGTGCTTTAAAGACCGGTTAAAAGCGTTGTCTAATAAAGTGGCTGAGCAGGGATTGATTTTGACTGAATCCCAGGTCGCGGCCATGGAACGTAAGAAAGAGGACGATGTGGCCTGTGGTGAGATAGATACCGCCCATCCCGGCTATCTGGGGTCACAGGACACCTATTACGTCGGTACCTTCAAGGGGATCGGCAGAGTGTATCAACAGACCTTCGTGGACACGTATTCCAAAGTGGCTCATGCGAAGCTCTACACGACCAAAACACCGATCACCGCAGCGGATATGCTCAATGATCAGGTGCTCCCGTTCTACGAAGAGCACAGCCTTCCCATGCTGCGCATTCTTACTGACAGGGGAACCGAGTATTGTGGTCGAGCCGATCAGCATGATTATCAGCTTTACATGGCACTGAATAACATTGAGCACACGAAAACCAAGGTGAAATCACCGCAGACAAATGGGATATGTGAACGATTCCACAAGACCATTCTTAACGAGTTTTATCAGATAACCCTACGCAAGAAAATCTATGATTCAGTTGACGAATTACAGATTGATCTTGACGAGTGGCTTATCAAGTACAATACTCAACGAACTCATCAGGGTAAAATGTGCCTTGGGAGAACGCCGATGGAAACACTCATCGACGGTAAAGCGATCTGGAAAGAAAAGTTTGTAAACTAAACTCTATCTGACAGACAGCTACTGATAAACGGGTAACTGTCAGCTCAAGTCTGAACTTCTACACTTTAAACTACCCGCAATCACCCGAATGGCTATTTATTGTCTCTTGGTCCAGGAGATATATCGTATTATGCGGGTGAGTGAGTTTCAGCATTTGTGATTTACCAAATCCTAGATAGTGCCCACGCATAATCCGACTCACCATATCATGAGTAACAATCACATTCACCTCTCGCTCATCAAGCGTCTTCATCCACATAGTTACTCTTTCGAATACCATGGCATAACTTTCTCCGTTATCGAAAAGATAGTTCCAACGATCCTTGTTACGGATTTTTCTTTGCCCCGGATAGCACTCGTCTACCTCTTCATTGGTGAGCCCCTCCCAATTCCCATAGCTAATTTCCATTAACGCATCCGCTGTTTCCAAGACCATACCAGGCCAATTCAAGTTCGATAAAATGTACTGAGCAGTAATTTTCGCGCGCTTTAAGGGGCTACTGATTAACCGTACACTCGAATACTGATAGCTATCGCCAATCAGTGACGTTAACAGTTTCGCACTGGCTTTCGCCTGCTCTATTCCTTTTGCAGTCAGCTCAGAATTACCCTGCCCCTGCTTTCGCCCTTGAGTGTTCCACTGAGTTTGACCATGTCTGGCAAGATAAATGGGCATTATGCTTCGCTAGTAGCGCAAAAACATGACTTCACTTTAAAGTTAAGACCCAAATTTCATCATACGATGAATAGAGGTTTCTGCTCTTTTGCGAACATCCTCCGGTATGATAATTTCGCTCCCACCCTCATCAATGCTGCGTTTATCTAGAACATTAGACAAACGCTGTAAATCATTCATCTTCATCCAAGGACACTGGGCACAACTCTCACACGCCGCTGACTCACCGGCGGTAGGAGCTTCTAGGAACGTTTTTCCCGGGGCCGCCTGCTTCATTTTGTGAAAAATACCAGATTCTGTTGCAACGATAAACGTCTTCGCATCGGACTCGACGGCGGCATTAATAATTTGGCTGGTTGACCCCACCACATCCGCCAACGCTACCACGCTAGCGGGAGATTCTGGATGCACCAATACTTTGGCGTCAGGATGCTGCTTTTTCAAACCCTGCAATGCAACGGACTTAAACTCTTCGTGAACAATACAAGATGCCTGCCACAGCAGCATGTCTGCCCCAGTTTGTTTTTGCACATAGCCACCCAGAAAACGATCCGGTGCCCAAATAAGTTTTTCTCCTTTTTCATGCAAATGTTTAACGACTTTCAACGCAATGGAAGATGTTACCACCCAATCTGCACGGGCTTTAACTCCTGCGCTGGTATTCGCATAGACCACCACGGTGCGATCCGGATGCTGATCACAGAACTCACTGAATTCTTTTTCTGGGCAGGCAAGGTCCAGTGAACATTCCGCTTCTGTTTCCACCATCAGTATGCGTTTTTGCGGACTAAGAATCTTGGCTGTTTCTCCCATAAAGCGGACACCAGCGACGATCACCGTCTTAGCATCATGCTGGTAGCCAAATCTAGCCATCTCTAGTGAATCTGCCACACAACCACCAGACTCATCCGCCAACTCCTGCAACTCATCATCAACATAGTAATGTGCAACCAAAACGGCATCCTGCTCGATCAGCTTTTGTTTGATCTCGTCCTTCAAAGACGCCACTTGCCGCGAGTCGAGCTCCGGGTGTTTCACCGCCCAAGCGCGATCAGCTAGCGTCTTGATCTTTGCAGTAAAAGAAGCGGGGACATGGGATTCCTGTTGTGACGCAGTCATAATAATATCCAATAAAGTTAAATCGGCGTTTTCACTCAATTGCTAACCTATTTCAGTGACTCCAGAGCGGCACTTCTTTAATAAGGCCATTTACTCTAGAGTTCAAGTCAGGTTCAATTGCTAACTAATCTCAATACTCAACCGAAACTATCTTCATGGGGCAGTGTCTTGTATTCATGAAGATAGTTTCGGTTGAGTATTTTTTGCCAAAGCGCTATTTTACTATCACTCGCCTTCTTATTTCAGGATAAATACTATGCAATGGGTTCTACTCGGCATTATCGCTATCGCACTGATTCTTATGTCCAGCCGTTATCCGAAGGCAGCCTTCAGTTTACTGGGTCTACTGGTCGCGATAACCGCTTTCCTTTTTTATGCCACAACTGACAGCGGCTTTCTGAGTCGCAGTAAATTGATATCATCAAACATTCAAATCGAAAACGCCATTATGACGCCCGCTTATGCAGACAGTTATCGGTTCAATGCTAGACTGGTGAATATCGATGAAGCGATAGCGCTCAAAGAAGTTACCATCAGTATCACGATGTTCGACTGCGCCGATGAGACTCAGTCCAGTTGTCAGGTTATCGGCCAAGCAGAAGAACGAATCAACGTTGAAATACCACCTCAGCAGGCCAGAGATGTTGCTAGAACGATTTCTTTTTATTCTGCCAGCCCTGAAGCGTTTGTCCGTTGGTCCTATCTGGTCACTGATACACGCAGCTAATATTGAAGGCCTCGTCGGAACGTAGAATCGCAACCTGCTGTCGACCTAACTCCAACACAGCCGCATACATTTACTAGATTTATCCCAAACACCTCCTTCACCTAAACCGGAACTCATTCATGATCATGTCTCTCGCACTAATGCTCCACGTCCTTGCCGTTGTTATCTGGGTTGGAGGTATGTTCTTTGCCTACTGCCTATTAAGGCCGGTGCTCGGCGCCGTTGACGGACCGCAACGACTCACTATCTGGGCTGGAACATTCAAAAAGTTCTTCCCTTGGGTGTGGGTTTGCATCATCGTTTTGTTTCTCACGGGTTTCTATATGATCAATCAGATGGGCGGATTTTCAGCAATCGGTAACCACATCAACCTAATGGGTGGACTTGGTATGTTAATGGCGTTGATTTTTAAATTCGTTTATGTCGCTCCTTTTCGCCATCTTTGTCGTGGCGTAGACGAACAGAAATGGGAAGTCGCCGCTTATGCCCTAGGGACGATCAGAAAACTAGTCCTAGTAAATCTTTCCCTTGGAATCTTGACCATCGTTAGTGCCACCGCATTAAAAGCATGGTAAATCGCCGGAAATTCAGTGTCTTTTCATCATTCTCAGTGAACATTCGATCATGGATATATTTTTCGTTATTGGTTTTTGTGATCGGTAATGTCTATGCACAAGAGCGTCATCCATCGCCTGTTCTCTCGCTTTATGACAATCAGGATCAATTAGTTGATCTCAAAAACTACCGCGGGCAAGTTGTCATGGTCAGCTTCTGGGCGACTTGGTGCCCACCATGTATCGAGGAATTTCCATCCCAGCAGAAACTCAAAGAAACGTATAAGAATCACAACTTTGAAGTACTGGCGGTAAATATGGGTCAAGCGAAGTCTGACATTGAGGGCTTCCTATTTTCGTTGGATACCTCTGCTAATTTCCCGATTTTGTTAGACACTAATTCACAAGCCGCCAAGGATTGGAAGATTAGAGCACTCCCGACAACCATTTTGATCGATAAATTGGGAAATCAAGTGCTCCGGGAAGTCGGACCAAGAAATTGGAATAGCGAAGAAAACCAGGCAAAAGTGGCAGCGCTACTTAGCGAATAAGCATGAACAAGCCAGGCCCACACTCTTCCACAAAAACTGATTCACTGGGCCCTTTGGTCGGAATATACGGCGGCACTTTTGACCCTATTCACTTTGGGCATATCAATACCGTTGCTTCTGTCGCTAGTCAAACCGGTTTGAAATCGGTTTTTTTCATCCCCTCGGCCATTCCTCCTCATCGCCCCCAACCCCAAGCAAATGCCCAGCATCGATTGGAAATGACCTGCATCGCCATCGACGGACACCCACAATTCAACATCGATGACCGTGAGCTTCGGCGACAAAACCCGTCCTATATGGTGGATACTGTTTTCTCCCTAAAGTCGGAAAACCCTGAAAATCGTTATTGCTTAATCCTCGGCATGGATGCTTTGCTCGGACTTGAGCAATGGCACCGATGGCAGTCACTGCTTGACCAGCTCCACTTCATTGTCATGCAACGGCCTGGTTGGTCCGAGCCGTCGACGCTACCTGAGTGGTGGCGAAACCGACAAGCAGAGACATTTAGACAACTTCAATTATCAAAGGCTGGTAGAATCTATCCCATCAAAATCGACCCCATTGATATCTCTGCGACCGACATACGAAACCGACTTAAAAAAGGAAAAGATGTCAGCCAATTGATACCAGATGGCGTTCACCGATATATCTGCGAAAACCAATTGTATGAGTAGTGAAGCATGATCGAAATCGACAGTCCCATCGTCAGCAATGCCCCCGACCAATCTGAACAGATTTTGGCTGAAAAAGCCTTGGTCGAAAAGGAATCAACTAAAATGCGAGACACCATCGTCTCCGCGCTGGAAGATGCAAAAGGCCTGGATGTTCGAGTTTTGGATGTTCGTGAGCTGACCGACGTAACTGACTACATGATCGTCGCCACAGGCACGTCAGACCGCCATGTAAAATCATTGGCTGACCGAGTCTTGGAGTTTATGCATAAACAAGGCTGGCAGCATCTCGGCGTCGAAGGACTTGAAGTCAAAGACTGGATATTGGTGGATTTCGTTGACGTTGTTGCCCACGTTATGAGAGATTCTGCGCGAAAAAAGTATGATCTAGAGAGTCTCTGGGACAAGACATTTGCAGAAATGGCTGCCTCTGAAAGCAAACCTTCGGTTAGCGCACCGGTGTAGTACACAGACACCATTAGTGAATTTAGTGGCGGTCCGGGAAAAGCTGACATTTCGGGCAACACCTAACATGAACACCCTGTTTTCTACCGTACCCTGATGCTCAATATTCACCTCTTGGTTGTCGGCGAGAAAATGCCTCGGTGGGTTGAGGAAGGCTACGCTGAGTACGAGAAGCGAATTCGTGGGCGGATTAGATTACATCTGCTAGAAATCCCTGCCATCAAGCGGGGTAAAAACGCCGACATCAAGCGAATTGTTCAACGCGAAGAGCAGAAAGTGGTGAGCGCCATCCCCAATGGGGCTCATGTCATTGCCTTGGATCGGATCGGAAAAGCACTCTCTACCACTGACATTTCCGCCAAAATGGATCAGTGGTTACAACAAGGACGCCCGATAGCATTGATGGTTGGTGGGCCTGAAGGTTTTTCATCACAACTATTGAAACAAGCGGACGAAACATGGTCCCTCTCCGCATTAACTTTTGCACATCCTTTGGTTCGTGTCATGTTGGCCGAACAGATCTACCGCTGCTATTCCATTCTTGAAGGGTTACCCTATCACCGATAATGTGACTACGCTTTGGATGAATAAATGATGAGACAAAATCAAACCCTCAACCTAGTTCTTGCCTCCCAATCTCCTCGGAGAAACTCGCTCCTGAAACAATTTGATATCCCGTTCCAAGTCGTTGTGTCGGATATCGATGAGACACCATTAATCGGCGAGGCCCCAGATCAAATGACCTTGCGACTCGCCAAACAAAAAGCGCTGGCAGTGTTTGATAAAGTGGGAAAAGGACACCGAGTTCTTGGCGGTGATACCACAGTCACACTACAGCAGCGCATTCTCGGTAAGCCAAGTGGTCGCAGCGACGCCATCGACATGTTGAATCAGCTTTCGGGCAGTACTCATCTGGTTCATTCCGCCGTAGCGCTGGCTAGTGACAACGGCTGCGAAACCCGACTGTGCTCCACAAAAGTCACATTTATAACGTTGACCGACATCCAAATTAGTCAATACTGCGATTCACTCGACCCATATGACAAAGCCGGAGCCTATGGAATACAAGGCGCAGCAGGGCGGTTCGTCAGTCAGATTGAAGGTAGTTACAGTGGTGTGATGGGTCTACCGCTGTGGGAAACTCATCAGCTACTTAGCCAATAGTTATGGCGCAAACGAAGTCATACCCTTCGAAGCGCAACGACGAACTGTGTGCCATCGGTAGAATAAGGAACCCACAATCTGCTCGTACAAATAAAAGATCTATGATGAAGGCCGCCCACGACAAACCATGAAATACAAACAGAGCCGCAACGAAGAATGAACACCAATGGTCAGATGAGAGAAGAAATCCTGATAAACGTTACCCCGCAGGAGACACGAGTAGCCATGCTCGAAAACGGCATGTTGCAGGAGATCTTCATCGAACGGGAACAAAACAAAGAGATTACCGGTAACATCTACCTCGGAATCGTCGTTCGTGTACTTCCCGGGATGCAAGCCGCTTTTGTGGACATCGGTCTAGAGCGCACCGCCTTTCTTCATGCCAGAGACTTAATGGATAGACGGGATGATAACAGTCAGTTCCAGCAAAGTGACCCTATTGCTTCCATTTCATCCTTAGTCCAGGAAGGGCAACGTATCGTTGTCCAGGTTGTAAAGGCTCCATTAGGAACCAAGGGCGCACGCTTGACTACCCAAATCAGCATTCCAGCACGCAATATGGTTTATCTCCCGAACGGTGAATATGTTGGCATTTCACAACGAATTAAGGAAACACCGCTGCGTAGCGCCCTACTTGAAAAGCTCACCAACATCCGTCAAGAATTGGATGCCAGAGGCGGCTTCATTATTCGCACCGCTGGAGAGAACGCCAGTCGTGAAGAGCTAAGGTCGGATATGGTTTTTTTGCTACGGGTTTGGGATCAAGTGATTCAGAGAAAGACATCCAATAAAGCCCCTTCCATGATCTACAGCTGTCTGCCTCTTGCCATGCGCACTGTGCGAGATCTCGTTTGGCAGAGCATCGAAAAAATAAGAATAGATTCCAAGGAAACCTTCGACCACGTCATGGAATTTAGTCGTGAGCTAATACCCGATGCACTGGAGCGAATCGAACACTATCCAGGGGAGCGCCCCATCTTCGATCTTTATGGTGTTGAAGACGAAATCCAAAAAGCACTGCAAAAGCGTGTCCCTTTGAAATCGGGTGGTTATTTAGTTATCGACCAAACTGAAGCCATGACCACCATCGATATCAATACTGGTAGCTTTGTGGGGAAACGAAATCTCGAAGAAACCATTTTCAAGACCAACCTCGAAGCAGCCGCCGCATTGGCACGGCAACTGAGAGTGCGAAATCTGGGAGGCATTATCATTGTCGACTTTATCGATATGGCACTGGAGGAGCATTGCGATCAAGTAATGCGTACCTTAAGCCGAGAGCTGGAAAAAGACAGCACAAAAACCCAAGTCAAAGACATGACCTCTTTGGGTTTGGTAGAAGTAACTCGAAAACGTACCACTGAAAGCCTTGAACAATTACTGACCGAACCCTGCCCATGTTGCGAAGGTCGTGGAATTCAGAAAACCCTTGAAACCGTTTGTTACGAGATATTTCGCGAGATCCTCAGAGCAGCTCGACAGTTCGACACTAAGGTCTATTTAGTAGTCGCCTCTCAGTCCGTAATAGAACGCCTTCAGGATGATGAATCAACCGGGATTGCTGACTTACAGGATTTTATCAAACGCACCATTCAACTTCAGGTTGAACCTACCTATCAACAGGAGCAATACGATGTCGTACTTATGTAGATCCTCACTCAATATCTGTTCATTGATTCGTCGATTTTTCCTGATACTGTTAGTGATGCTCGGAACGACATTGTCTCCAGATCGCTCCCAAGCGCTAGAACAACACATAGAGATCGTCACCCTAAATCAATGGCCGCAGTATGTGAATGGCACAAACATCCTCGCCCTACCTCAAGTCACACGCATGTTGAGATTGTTTGAAGAAACTGACCTAGTTTCAATTCTCATCCTTCACCCCAACACCGATACGGGGCTAACCTGGGCTCGATCCTTGGTGAATTGGCTGGTCAGCTTTGGCATTCCTAACAGCCACCTGAAAACCACCCCTGGGATTGACAATATTAATCAACTGACCGTAACCATAACTGATCATGGTTAATAGAAGCTAGAACTACGAGCATTTCTTTACCGATTTATCCAAAGACAATGACATTTATTTTGATAGAAGAAATATAAAGAAGCAGAAAAGATTACGATATCCAAAAAGTAGGCATTCTGGCAGAGAGCGCCTTCAACGTAATGCTGTGTGAATATCAACATAAGTGATTTGTATTTGCTTGTTGATCTCGTGACTGGTTAAAATTCGAGGTCTAATTTTTCTATTTACACTCAAATTTTTAACCGGGAACAACGATGAAAATTACTCAAATTCTAACAGTTGCAGGCATCCTGATACTCACAAATACCGCGTCCATCGCCGATGGTAAATCAGACTATGAAAGCAAATGCTCCGCTTGCCATGGTTTCGGTGTAGCAGGCGCGCCAAAATTAGGGGACCCAGCTGTATGGGCAGATCGCATTGCCCAAGGAAACGAAAAACTTTATGATAACGCGATCAACGGCTTTAGCGGCACCGCGGGAGTCATGCCTCCTAAGGGTGGTTTTTCAGCACTGTCTGACGAAGAGACAAAAGCCATTGTTGACTACATGGTTTCTCAGTCTCAGTAGCACTCCACACATCCATTTCGTGTGGATGATTCAACACTGAGCGATTAACCCAACACGATATCCAGAAGCCCGGTTCGCCGGGCTTTTTTGTTAGCTGAAATGCAATTCTAGGACATCCATAGATTGAATAGGTTGTGATCTTCAGAGGGAATCGAGCTTCTAATCGAATCAGAAGGGTGAAGAATTAGGCTCTACAGAGCAAGCTGTCCATTTATCCAACCAATCAACCTTTCCTCTTTTATCAGGACGAGCAACGACTCTCCCAGAGTAGTTAACAGATGAAAAGGCGGTGACTTACAGTGGTGGGGGGAGATCAGATGCTTTGCGGTGCTGCCAAAACCAGTGCTGACCGAGGGTGTGACTGAATGCCTTTAATTTCTCCGCTGACCCTAACGCTTTCGGCGGCCAGGTCGACTGGGCTTTGATTGCATCCGTCCATTGGCTTTGCGTGTGGCCTAACCTAAACAGAATCTCGGGGCATGACGCCAATATGGCCCCCGGCTTATCTTGCCGTAGCACTCGACCGGTCCAGTCCAACAGGGTTAGGTACTCGGGAAAGGTGATGGGTAATACGGTATCCATGGAGTGAGCGGAATCGTTTTCGCCAGAACAGACAAATGCCATCAAACGGTCACCCTCCTTACACATCCGTTTATCAATCCGATGCTTCACTGAGGTGTATTCAGAGGTTTCCGGGGTCGAGGCAATACCAGCACGGATGGGGTTTAGGTCTACGTAGGTCAGGCAACGCAACAACGCCGCATCATCTAGTAATGCCTGACTGTGAAAACGCCCCTCCCAAAAGCGACCTTTGCATTCGTCCTCTTTGTTCGCTTCTCGGGCGATGCGCTCATTGAGATACCCCATGAACCGACTAACACTCATTAGGGTATTGCGCCATCTTTCAACTGTGTCAGCAATCACCCTGCGCTCACCTTCAGTCACATCACCACCTTCCCGGTAATGACGCATCAGGCTATCGGGCTGATACAGCATGGCCCACCGATCAATAACCTGCTCATCACTCAGGGATCTCGCTTCATCGAGATCAATTCGGAGAATCACATGATAATGGTTCGACATCACCGCATACCCAACCACACCAATACAGAAAGCGTCATTGAGTTTTAATAAACCGGACTCCACCCATCCCTGCCGATGCGCATAGCTCTTACCGCTGTGTTCGTCCTCGCCACACAAATACGCCCGTCGTACGCAACGAGACGTACAGTGATAGTAAGGGGTGGCTTCGATATTGATTTGCTGCCGTCTGGCAATGGTCATCCTGACTCCTGTCTGGTGAGGCTAATCCTGATAGCAAGACTAATTCATTCTTCAGTGTTGTCAACCCCAATTTGGGGCTGTCCTACTAATTTGTGGCTGTCCTATATTCCACCCTACCCCAACCCCAATTTTTGGGTGTCCTAATTTTTGTTTGGGTGTCCTAATTTTTGCTTTTTGCGCTCTGGCTATAGTTGACCAGAAACTCCACTCTTCTCTTAGACAGAAGTATCAACCTCTGGCTAATTTTGGATTGCCTTGATCAGTCACAATCGGCCTTTAGATTTGACCTATTCACGAATTGGTATCAGAATCTGCATATGGCTTTGGAAATCAACTCACTTCTTCCGTTACTACCATCACAACTTGGTAGTTCAGAGCATGTGAGTCAAGAGCGGTGCGTTATCTCGAATAGTGTTCATTAAGCTGAAATGAATTATGTCGATAGATTCACTAAATGGTCTACCCCTACATGAATGACATATTATTTGGGTTCTATATCTTCGTGCATTCTACTTGTTAACTCGGACCATCAACTTATCAGTTTTCAATAGTGAACATCCCTAGCAGCAGCTCGATTGTGGGGCGTTATGCACCGAGTCCAACGGGGCAGTTGCATTTGGGAAATCTCCGCACGGCATTGGTTACCTGGCTTCAGGTGCGATTGATGGGCGGTGTGTTCGTTTTAAGAATAGATGATCTAGATAAACCTAGGGTGAAGGCTCATGCCAGTGAACGGATTATCAGGGATTTAAAATGGTTGGGTTTGGATTGGGACTTAGGACCAGGTAGACCCAACTCCGATCCTCTCGTCGAAATAAGTTTTTTCCAATCAGAGCGAAATCATCATTATCAAAGAGCATTCAAAACACTGCTAGACTAGGGCCAAGTTTTTCCTTGTACATGTTCTCGCAAGGATATCACCCTGGCTGCTAGCGCACCTCATCAGCGCGATGGTATGGTAGTTTATCCGGGGACTTGTCGACCGGTTAAACCACTCTTCTTTCATGCACACTCTTTTAGGGGGAACGAAAACGGTGGACGCAAGAGCCTCAACGCCAATACGGCTTGGCGTTTTCGAGTGGAGCACGATGGTGCTGACGTGGCATTTACCGATGAAGTAATGGGATTACAGCGCCAGAACTTACGCAAGGAAGTTGGTGATTTTGTGGTTAAGCGACGCGATGGGCTATTTGCTTATCAATTAGCCAATGTAGTCGATGACGGGTTGATGGGAGTGACGGATGTGGTTCGAGGTTCTGACCTGATTGATTCAACCGCGCGACAGATAGTGCTTTTTCAGTCTCTTGGCTTTCCCCTCCCGAGGTTCTGGCATCTACCGTTGATGCATGACAAAAATGGTCTGCTAATGTCAAAACGGGATGGCTCACAATCTTTGGAGCAATTGCGTGGTCAATTCGAAAAGAGGCACGCTGAAAGTATCGTGGGTGAATTGGCATTTTCCATCGGCCTCATCGATCAAAACGAAGATGTATCAGCCCGAGAGTTACTGAACACCCTAACGCCCTCCGTGTTTCTTGCTAAGTTGATCAACGCCTCCAAGTCCTAAGCACATTAGTCGTAAAAAATCATACCGTTCGCACTTTTCTTCTTGGGTCACAATTGCTTATAATCTAAACTGATTATTTCGATTCTGATCATCTCCGGAGGCCTCTCTGGTAGTGAGCAAGATTGGCATAATTCGTTTTCTCGGGGCGGGGCGAAAATCCCCACCGGCGGTAAGGGTAAATCAATAATAACTACCTAAGCCCGCGAGCGCTTTTCTTGCTTTAACTGTGAGGAAAGGTCAGCAGATTCGGTGTAAATCCGAAGCCGACGGTTATAGTCCGGAAGGTAGAGAAACGTATACAGGGCTTGAGATTGATTGGATTGTTGGTTTGACACTCGTTCATACCACCTCCGCGTCGAAATTTTGCCCTTATTCCCGCTTTCGCCCCGCATATTATATTTCGTTTTATTTTAAATGAGTTTGAGGGGTTTATTCATGACGACAAACAGTCATTGCCATCTTAGCGAAGGCAAGCGTATCGCTTTTATTCAAGCTGGTTGGCACAAGAACATTGTCGAACAGGGTCGATTATCTTTTGAGACACAGTTGCTGGACGCTGGCGTTCATCCTTCTCTTATCGACTTGGTTAACGTTCCCGGAAGTTTAGAAATTCCACTACAGTGCCAATTGCTGGCGAAAACAGGTCAGTATCAAATCATTGTGGCTGCGGGTCTGATTGTTGACGGTGGCATCTACCGGCATGATTTCGTTGCTTCCACGGTATTAGATGCCATGATGAAAGTGTCTTTACAAACCGAAGTTCCCATTCTTTCCATGGTGCTAACACCCCATCATTTTAGCGACCATTCACACCATGAGTACTTCTATGAGCACTTCAAAGTAAAAGGCATGGAGGCGGGTAGCGCCTGTATTTAGATGATAAATACCCAACACAAAATGGCAGAGATCTATCAGGCAGCGTAGAAATGGCCCAGTGTCTAATGCTCATAGGACCTGCTATACATTCAGAATAAAGCCTGATCAGAAAAACATGCCCCTTAAAGTTGGTTTGCTCGGCAGAAGCATATTTCCCCCAATTTACATCAAACCATGAAGCGCGCCCTCAACTTAACGTTGCGAGCGAAGAAAGGGTCAGGTTAAAAGGCTCATTTTGTGCCTATATAATGAGCTTTTTTAATCGATTGTTACCAACACATTTTTCAATACGTAGCAGTGATACTGAGATTCCAAAGTATTAGTGTCGGTTGATTTTGTCGACCCAAGCCATGCCGAGCGCAGAAACCACAAACGTCAGATGGACCAATACGTACCACATTAATTTGCTGTCATCGATCTGTTCTGCGTTAACGAATTTTTGCAGGAGATGGATAGATGAGATAGCGACAATGGATGCTGCTACCTTCTGTTTCAATGACCCTGAATCCAGTTTACCCAACCAAGATAGCTTCTCAACATCTTCATCAATATCAATACGAGAGACAAAGTTTTCATAACCACTGAACATCACCATTACCAACAATCCGCCCACTAGCGCCATGTCCACCATGGAAAGAATCGCGAGGATCAATTGCGATTCTGTTATCGTGAAAACAATGGGCAAGAAGTGAAACACTTCTTGGAAAAACTTGAACGCGAGCAGGACTAACGCCAAACTTAATCCAAGGTAAATTGGGGCCAATAGCCAACGGCTTGCGTAAAATAGCTTTTCAATTAGTCTTTCCATACGTTATTTTGCATCATGAGATTGAAGTTGATTAGCCAACGAATCGGCCGGGCTATTCTAAATCATTTGGTCATGCATTACCCAAGAAGTAACAACGCAACTAACACTCGATTCCATCTTTCCATTCAACCCAAGCAGTATCTTTCAGGAAACCGTTGTAAAATTAGACACTGTTTTTAGCCATGCTCTACACTCGAACAATCACCCCAAACTCTCGCTAACGACCATCGGTGTATAAGACAAAACCATGAAATTATTTGCCATTATTGTCGTCACCCTGATACTTCTCATCTGCATTTATTTCATTCTGCTTTCGGCTACCGCCAAGGCGCCAGAAACGGGGTTAGTTGATGGCTTGCTACGGCCTTGTTCTACAAAACCTAATTGCGTTACTAGCGAAGCCTCGGGCGTTCAATCAGATCAACAGAAAATTGCCCCGATCATGTTCCCTAATCCCTCCGAGTGGCAATCACTTGCTAACATTATCACCTCCCAGGGTGGAACAGTGAAACAACACGACAGTCATTATCTGATCGCCGAATATCGCAGCGCAACGTTTCGTTTTGTGGATGACCTAGAACTTAGGTAGTGTAATCTGAGGTCTGTAATTTAGCTTTCTATTGCAGCTTCGCTATTGGCTTTGGCGGAGTGAACGTAGAGAGCGAAGCCAAAGCCGGTTTTTCAGGCTTTAGTATTGAATGTTGAGCCATCAAGTCGTTCCATGTTTGTGACTTACGCAAATGTGGAGACAACCCAATGACCCAACCGGATTACCCTAACCTATATGAAGTAGTGATGGAACAATTGATTCAACATGGCCCCCAGGCTTTTCGTGATGTCATTACCGCGATGATGAATCAGGCCATGCAGATCGAACGATCCCAGTTTCTGGGTGCGGTGCCCCATGAACGCAGTGATAATCGCCGTGGCCATGCCAATGGATTCAAACCCAAACAGGTGGACACGACCCTTGGGACGCTAAATCTGTCGATACCCAAGACGCGTAATCACGGTGAGTCCGGGTTTTACCCGCACAGTCTGGAACAGGGACGACGCAGTGAGCGCGCGTTGATGCTGTGTGTGGCTCAGATGTACGTTAGTGGTGTCAGTACGCGCCGTGTGGAGAAGGTACTGGATCTGTTCGGTATTGAGAAAATATCTTCGACTCAGGTGTCCCGTGCAACGGCTTTGCTGGACGATGCCTTGTCAGTATGGCGGGATCGTGGTCTTGGCGAGATACGTTATCTGGTACTGGATGCGCGTTACGAACGGGTCAGGATGGATCATGAGGTGGTGGATGCCGCGGTGCTCAGTGCGGTGGGAATACTACCGGATGGTCGACGCAGTGTACTGGGTGTGCAGATCGCGACCAGTGAAGCGGAGATCAACTGGCGGGAGTTTTTACAGTCTCTGGTAAAACGGGGGATGCACGGCATCATCTACATTGCCAGTGATGACCACGCGGGCCTCAAAGCAGCGAGACGTGCTGTGTTTCCGGGTGTACCGTGGCAGCGTTGTCAGTTCCACCTGGCACAAAATGCGGTCAATCATGCGCCGACAGCAAAGGTTCGTAGTCGGATTGGTGGTGAACTGCGTTCGGTGTGGAATGCGACGGACGAGGCATCTGCCCGCGCTCAGTTGGAGCAACTGGCGGCCCGTTACGAGTCAGATTACTCAAAGCTGTCGCAATGGCTGCTCGATAACGTTCCTGAAGGACTGACGGTGTTCAATTTACCGGAGTCGCATCATCGAAAGATGAGAACGACGAATGGAATTGAGCGTCCGATCCAGCAGGAAATTAAACGGCGAACCCGGATTGTACGGGTCTTCCCGAATGAGGCATCTTTACTCAGGCTTGTCAGTGCCATTCTCGTTGAGATTGACGATGAATGGAGCAATGCCGACAAGCGATATATCGTGTGGAACGACGATAATGACTCAACCTAAATCAAAGTTACAGACGTAGGGTTGCACAATCAGAACTTAGATTGAATGAAGAAGGAAAACAATTACAGGTAAAATCTGCTTCTCGTTCTGGAACGTCAGATCTTGGTGTCAATCGCAAACGAGTGGAGTCATTGCGAGCTCTTATCGAAAGCACGGATTAATAAAAGCCGACTGAGTCGTGAAATCGCGGTTACAGAGGAAAAGGGCAGAGGCTGGCGTGTTGCTTCCAGAAACTTGTTTAAGCCAACACCATGAGCACATTGTTAACATCACCTGCTCCTGATGATATCCCAAGGCTCCTGATGATATCCCAAGAATGGCCATCAGCTGTGTGACACGTTCTTTTCGATTCACGAATGCCCATCAAAGAGATTTTTTGTAGGCGACAAGATAGGATTCGCTGGGACCCACTTAGCGCAGAAAGTGCCCTATGTCCTATGTCCTATGTCCTATGTAGGTTGATCAAACGCTCGGGCGTAAGTACTCTAGTGCAAGCCCCTGAAGCGAAATGCAATGTAATCAGAAATCACCGTCAGATCCTCGTTGAAAGTTGTTGCTCAGGCAGTAACCTTATCTGGAACGGGCTTTTCTCCATTGTAGAAACAGTGGAATCATAAAGTTAAATCCGATGATCATCATCATTAACGGATAGTCTTCAATTCGGGATTCTGCGGACAATACTTCCCAACCGGCAAATTGGGCGCCAAGGCCAAGCAAGAAAATCACAAACCCGATCAACCCCAATGCAATAAAAAATACTGGAATACCATTGCGGTTAGCTGTATTTACAAAATCTTTCATCGACGAACTCTTTAATTCTCTTCAATTTGATAAACGAGTTATTATATAGGTTATCTCATTGATCCTTAGAATTCTCCATGAATATTAATCCCAATATCTTGAATTGCTCTTCCGCTCCGATTTCAGAAGCTTGGTCGTGGAGAGCCAATAGAGATAATAGTGATTTACTTGATGTGTGTCAGGCGGTACCGGCTTATCTACCCCACCAGTCGTTACTTGACCATCTTGGGCAGACCATCATGGATGGGAAAGCCGCAACCTATACAGATATCACGGGTATTGCTCCACTAAGAGAAGCGCTTTCTAGGGACATTAACGATCGCTATCAGTCTAATATTTCTGCTCAACATATTTCAATCACAGCGGGGTGTAATCAGGGGTTTTGTTCCACCATTGACACGCTTTGTCAGGCAGGTGATGAAGTAATTGCAACGCTGCCCTGTTACTTCAATCATGACATGTGGTTCTCCATACGGGGCATCAATGTAAAATGGCTGGACTTCAATGAAGACACTGCGATACCACACCCAGAACAAATCGCCGCGAAGATTTCAGCCAACACCAAGGCCATTGTTTTGGTGTCTCCCAATAACCCAACTGGCGCAATCTATCCTCCGAATGTGCTTGCTGAATTCTATCGGGTCGCAAAGCAACACGATGTCGCCCTTATTATTGATGAAACTTACCGTGATTTTATGGATCCGGATGCACCACCTCATTCTCTTTTTAGTGAACCGGATTGGGAATCCCACTTTATTCACCTTTATAGTTTTTCCAAATCATTCAGTCTCACTGGGCATCGTGTTGGTGCTGTTGCGGCGGGGCGAGATTTTTTAGTTGAAATGGGAAAAATTCAGGATTGTGTTGCCATCAGCGCCCCCCATGCTGGCCAGGTGGCTGCGCTATACGGATTAAATAATCTGATTGACTGGAGAACAGAAAATGGACGAAGAATGACCGTTCGGGGAGCAGCCATTTCCGAAGCCTTTAAGCACTCGGACCTTAACTATGAACTTGTTTCCGCAGGCGCGTACTTTGCCTATGTAAAACACCCATTTGATCAATCTTCTCGTACAGTGGCGAAAAGACTTGCGGAAGATTTCGATGTACTTTCCCTACCCAGCGCTTACTTCGGTCAAGGTCAAGAGCAGTACCTCAGACTTGCTTTCGCTAATCTGACGGAATCACGTTTCCCCGAGTTGATTAATCGGTTAATCCAGAGCCAGGTATAGTCAGCCAGCCCTAAATCAACAAGTCGCATTCGATAGCACCAACGAGCACATTGTTAGGTTTCTATCGATCATGCAACACGCCGAAGTGATCGCAGCTTTTTGAAAAAATTAGGCGTCTAAATGAACTAGCAATTGACAGATAGACACATCAAGTAAAACTACAATACACTTTTTTCACGTAGTCGTCGCTTTTCCATTGATATCCCATCCCCACGGGAACCATGAAAGTGTCACCAGCAGCGAAATCAAATACCTCACCATCGCCGTTAGTGATGGACCCCTCCCCTTCAAGGATATGCATTAGCTCACTACGATTGATCAGACCAGGTATTCGATGCATCGCGTTGCAGTCCCAAAGACCCACGGCGAAGCGGGTCGTCAAGTCACTAAACACATTGAGTTGATGCATAATCGGTGCATCTCCAATGAATAATTCGGGATCCTGTTCAGGAACACTGGGCAATGTGGCAGACAGATCAAGACGAATTGGTGCTGACGAGGCAAGGTCTTCAGCCCGTGTGGATGAATCTTCAAAAATGACATAGAACTTTCGCAGGTATTCTGTTTGTTTCCAGCTACAGATGTAACCTTTAGGAATGACAAAGTTTTCTCCAGCAGAAAAGGTTTCAACATTACCCTCGGGATCAATAATCGACACGGAACCTTCCAGTATGTGCATAAACTCATCCACACTGTAAGGAGCCATGGTGCTTTCAAACGGCGTGCAATCCCAGACCCCAGCAGTCAACGTTGCACCTGCGGCGCCATCCACTGACATATTAAGATATTCATGCCCTCTTTGGAGTGGAACTTCTGATAAAAGCTCATCTTTAGGCATCGCCTCCCATTCCTGCATACCCGTTTCCGCCGGGCCATGGGGTTCAAATTTTAGAACAGTAAGATCAGGCATAATTCTTTATATCCTTAAATAGTGATAGAACACGAATAAAAATGTTAATGATAAACGGGCCGTTCAAAGACCAGAGATCAAACCAAAAACCGCCAACAACACGCCATCACGGCAAGCCGTTATTGTACAGCTCAACGTATGCGCCATTGAGGACTAACAACTCTTCATGAGTGCCACTTTCGATAATCCGCCCCCCGTCGAGCACCATGATTTTATCAGCGTTTTCGATGGTACTGAGTCTGTGGGCGATAACGATGCTGGTTCGGTCGCACATCAAATCGTTAATGGCCTTTTGAATCAATACTTCGGATTTATTATCCAATGCAGAGGTTGCTTCATCCAAAACTAGAATCGGGGCATCTTTGAGAAATGCACGAGCGATGGCGATCCGTTGGCGTTGTCCACCAGACAACATCAAACCAGACTCGCCAATGGGAGTATTGAGCCCCTGGGCCTGCTTTTCGGCGAATTCCAATACCTGCGCATGTTCCGCTGCAAATCGAATCTGTTCTTCAGTACAGTCTCGCAAGGAACCATATGCAATATTCTCCGCAATGGTTCCATTGAACAACACGACATTCTGATTCACCAGCGCGATGTTGTCTCTCAGACTGTCCAATGACACATCCTTAATTTCATTGCCATCGATAAGAATTCGACCTTCATCAATGTCGTAGAAGCGGGCCACTAATGCCGCCAGTGTTGATTTTCCACTGCCGGATCGCCCCACCAACGCACATTTCTCACCAGGCCGAATTTCAAAATTAATGTCTTTTAGTACTTTCGTATTGGCATCGGTATAACTAAAACCCACTTTTTTGAATTGGATATCACCGCGACATGCTTCCAAACGAATACGACCCGTGTCCTCTTCGGGTGGTAAGTCGAGCACCGTAAACACACTATTAGCTGCGGTAATTCCCTGCTGAATAATGGAGTTTACCTGGGTAAGTTGCTGTATCGGTCTTGATATAAAACCTGCTGCGGTAACAAATGAAACAAACTCTCCTGCGCTCATCGTAGTTAACACGGAAGGCGTCATTGCGATCACAATCAACGTCGCTAATGTCAGGGCAAACAGTATCTGAATCAGTGTAGAACTTAGGTCGTTTGCAACCACCAGCTTCATTCGTTGCTTGCGATCATTGTTGATGACCACATCAAAAACCGATCTTTCGTGTTCCGCCCCAGAGAATACTTTAACAATTTGATATCCACGCATCACCTCGCTGGCCCTTTCGCCAACGTTTGCCATGGCATTTTGGATTCGATGGCTGATTTTTCTGAACCTTTTCGTCACCGTCGCGATGATCACCGCCATAATCGGCGTCACCACTAGAAATAAGCTAGACAGCAACCAATTAAGGTAAAACATAAAAATCAACAATCCGATAACTGTTAGCCCACCTCTTATTACGATTCTTAATGCGTTAGTCGAGGCTGTACCAACGTTTTCAACGTTATAGATAAGCTTAGATAACACGCCTCCTGAGCTGGACTGTTCATAATAGCGACATGGTAATTGCAACAGATGGGCAAACAAGCCCCGACGCAATTTGTTGATTAATCGGCGAGCAACGTACTCCGTACTATATGCACCAATTAGCCCACCCATTCCTCTGGCTATAAAAATGCCGATAATTAGAGACGCGAGATACCAGCGCGCCGAACTATCACGGGTTTCTATGCTATCCACCAGCTCTTTCATCCACCACGCAAAAGCGGAATCACAGGCAGCATAAACAGCAAACCCCAAAAAACCCACCACAAGAAAGCGTACATCGCCTTCCATGTAACTTAAAAGACGGCGATAGATTCGAGCACCGCCAGTGGTTGGAATATTTTCTGTAAGCATATTAAAAAAGAGAGAACAAACTGATCGAGCGAACAAAATAAAATAGGAAAACGCTCGGCTTTCGAACTGCAACAATAACAGAATTTTGCATCAATAGGCTCTGATTCCGAATCGGCCAAGTACCCATCAGCGTCATGTCTTCGACTGAATATTTTAAAATCAAAAAATCCTAATCGCTAAATTATCAACAATCCCCGGTTATTACTATGTTCAGCTCACTGGATTATTGTAATATTCGATTCAGTAAGATCGGGGGCACTTCAAGCATCTGCTAATAGAAGAGCTCATTTGTTAGTGAACCAAAACCACCCAGTAAGCCCAATCGATTGAAGCCCCTTCAAGACCTCACCCTACGAACGCTGCTAAGCCCTCTATCTTGGGTCACTTTGATTGCGCTAGGCATTATCCGATTACTTAACCTTTTTCCTTACCCAATCAATATCAAAATTGGCAAGTCATTTGGCCATCTATTATATCTGGTTGAAAAACGCCGCAGCGCCATCGCACGTAAGAACCTAGCACTTTGTCTGCCTGAGCTTTCAAACGCCGAACGAGAAGAAATCGCATTATCAGCGTTTCGTAATTTTGGCGCTAGCATATTCGAAACTGCCATGAGCTGGTGGGCCAATCCAAAAAAACTCGCCAAACTAGTGGAATACGAAGGGAAAGAACACCTTGAGAGAGCGTTGGCCCAAAACAAAGGCGTTTTGTTATTGGGCGCCCACTTTTCGTTGATTGATTTGCCTGGCGTATTGTTAAACCAAGTTCATCCGGTCTATGCCATTTACCGCAACCAAACTAATTTGGTGTTCAACCATTTCATGATCAAAGCGCGGAATCGAAACCTGCGTGGAATCATCCCACATACCTCCATGCGCTCCGCAGCAAAGACCATTAAGCAGGGTAACATTGTTTGGTACGCCCCTGATCAAGACATGGGAATCGACCACTCCGTATTCGCCGATTTTTTTGGCCACCCAGCGGCAACACTGATTTCAACGGGTAAGTTAGCTCGACTAACCGGGGCTCCAGTAGTGATGATGGTGCCATATCGAAAACCAGATGACAGTGGTTACGTCATTGAATTCCTTGAGGGTCCCAAGGATTTTCCCAGCGGAGATGACGTACAGGACGCCACCGTAATTAACAAGTTACTAGAATCTGGAATCCGCCGAGCGCCTAATCAATACTACTGGTTTCATCGCAGATTCAAAACTCAACCGGACCAAGAAAAGGCGAGCATTTATAAATAGCTAGCCCACGATAACCCACAAGAGATACTGAGAACCAAACTGCCTAGGTATACTGGTTGATCCCTTCTTCTGCGAAATCCCGTTTATTTTTTATCGTCTGTCCCAGTCTCGCCAAATTATCCTTGTTAACTTTCCCTGTGCTCGTTTTGTGCCACATATGAATCACCGTCACGGCAAACCGACCACTGATTTTCTCCAACCCTCGGTTAATCAGCCTCACGGTCAAATCTGAATCTTCATACCCCCATCCCTTATAGCGTTCATCGAACCCATTGACCGCAAGAAAGTCCGACTTGAAAAACCCGATGTTACAAGTCTTCACACCTTTCCATGGATGAAGTTTGAACTTACGCAGCACCCCCAATGGAAGATGGAATAATGCCCATCTTCGGTTAATGTCGTCACGAGTAAACTTAAAAGGTCGCCAATCACAAATCGGCAGGTTTCTCTTAACCACTTGATTGGTGAACTTTTCAGTCAACAACACCCGGTTGCCAGACACAAAGTGTTTCGCTTTGACTAATTTCTTGTGATTTTTGATAAAAGACCGACGCATAATGCAATCTCCATCAATAAAAATCAAATAGTCACCGTCACTCGCCACCACCGCTTTGTTGCGGATTTTCGATAAAAGGAAACCATCATCAGGGTGCCAAATGTGCTTAAGCGGACAAGGGAATCTGGATTGATATTCCTCGATCATGATTCTGGTTTCGTCAGTGGAACCATCATCAGCAATGATGACCTCCTCGGGCAACTCTTTTTGATGCAGTACTGAATCCAAAACCTGCCGGAGCGCAGAAGGCCAGTTGTAAGTAGTAATGATGAGCGTTACTTTTACCGCCACAATTTATGCTCCTTTTACGCGCAGGCCGAACTCAGCCAGTTTCGCATATTTATAATAGGTTCCCCCAGCATTGGCGATCGATAACATAAACCCTTGCCGACCATCGAGAAAACCTAGTTTCAGTAGATAGACCCGAAAGAATGTCCATCCCCCTCTCAAAATAGCCTTTAACAAGGAAGCACTTTCTCCTCGTTCAAATTTCTCTTTAGCGGCCACGGTTGAATACAAATTCATCTTTTCGATAGCCTGATCAAGAGAGTCCACTGACAGATGCAATATTGGATGTTTAAACACTCCTTTTTTTCCATCAGTCACTACCCTTTCATGTACCAGATCATCGGTAAACTTCGAATTCTCTTTACGAAATAGACGTAAAACATAATCCGGATACCAACCACAGTACTTCATGTATCGACCGCAAAACCTCGATCTTCGGGGAAGATCATAGGCACAAAACAGACTGCTCCGCGATTCTCCAAGGGCCTCAATGATCTCTTGCTTCAGTGGTTCTGTCACTCTTTCATCTGCATCGAGAGACAATATCCATTCATGGCTAGCGAGCCCGAGAGCATGGTTTTTTTGGGGGCCAAACCCTTTCCATTCTTGGTAAAAAACCTTATCAGTGTATTCACGACAGATATTCGTTGTGGCATCTGTACTACCGGAATCCACCACAATAATTTCATCGGCCCACGCCACCGAATCCAAACAATCACGGATTTTCTGTTCCTCATTTCGGGTAATGATAATCACAGACAGCATGGGTGGTTTTTATCAAAAATCTCTAATAATTGATCTCGAGGCTCAAGGAATGTATTTCCCATTTAAGCAGTACGAAAGTGAAAAGAGCCAAGATTAAGGAAACTAATGAAAGCAAACAACGAATACATAAAAACTTTCATTCTAATTTTCGAGCATTGTAGTACAATTACAACGACGATTCATTATGACTGAATCAACCAATCAATGGTGAGATCTTCCTGTATTTCGCCACAGTAAGTGGTGACCAAATTTTAACAACCCAATATCTTAAAATTGATTTAAAATTCCATAGGTCAACCACAATTTGGAATATTGCATACCGGTAACTGATCGACAAGACAATTCGACAAATCCAAGATACACAAACGACATATAGATGCAAAACCTCCTGAGTATTTACCAAAAAGGCATTTATTATCCCGTCGTTGTTTTGATCTGTGGGTTGGTTGCGCTTTCTGTCATTGATGGAGGGCAACCTTCAGCGTTACTCCTACTCTTACTGTTGATCCCACTGACATTCCAACGCGGGATTTTTCGAAGCTTTGCTCATAAAAAATGGCTGTTTGCGTTAATTTGCCCCATCATTGTTTCTATTCCGCTGTTTATCGGTAGCAAAACCGGCGAAGCCCTTGACGCACCTGCACGCTACTTCGCCGCAGCGATATGCTTAGTCGCTTTATCAAAGTACCCCATAAAAAGTGAATTGATTCTTCGCTCTGCAAGCATTGGGTCAATCATCACCTTGTTCTTTAATGTTTCTCTGTTATCCCAAGCACGGGTTGATTGGGGAATTGGTGTGCTTGAATCCGGCTACCTAGGCGTCGTTATGCTGACCCTGTCTATCTCCCAGTTTTCCACGGATAAGGGGAAACTATTTTGGCGAATCATTAGCCTATTAGGAATTGTTTGTGCGCTGATTATCGTCGTCAAAACTGGCTCTCGAGGCACTTGGCCCGCAATCATCTTCGTGTGTTTTCTCCACCTATTGTTGTTGCCGCTATCCCTGTTTAAAAAAATGGTGGCCATTTGTATCGGCGCCATCATCCTCTTTTTTTCCTTTCTTTATATTCCATCTATCAACCAACGGGTGGATCTCTCCGTTCAAGAGTTTAGAGCTTACTTTCATGAAAACAATCACGCGACCTCGTTAGGATATCGCCTGGATTTCTGGCATATTGCGATCAGGGGATTCATGGAAAGTCCAATCTGGGGGGTCAGCTATGATAGACGTAGCGAAATAATGAATGAATTCATGGAGCAATATCCTGAGAGCAAACACATTGGCAACGACGGGCGAAGCTCCTCTCATAATGAAGTACTCAACGCCATGTCGAAAAAAGGACTACTTGGTCTCGTTGGTATATTGCTTCTGTATTTGGTGCCCTTACAATTTTTCATTCGGCAAATGAAGCGAGAGCGAGGTTGGAAAACCCGAAGAGTAGCGGCGGCCGGGGTGGGGGTAGTGGCAACAATGATCATTTGCGGCCTGTCCGAAGCACCGTTAATGAATGTGCGGGTTGCAACCACTTATGGATTCGTTTTAGTGTTTTTATTCCACGCCATTAACTATCTCATTAGTCAGCAAGATGAAAAGACTTCAGTCATTAACGTGGACTTACCAGAAAAACACTGACGACGAAGCTTGATCAGGGCATGAACTCACCCACTTCTTCGCTTCATATCGTTAGGCAATTTGGCCCTGTTGGCGGTATGGAACGATATGTTTGGGAACTGACTCATGCCCTTCGGTCTCTAGGACAGGAAGTCTCGGTGCTATGTGAAGCCAGCCTAGAAACACCCGATCCCAAAATTCATGTGACACAGCTTGGCGCTATTAAAGCGAAGCCTCGATGGTTGTCGATGATGCGATTTTCAGGGTCCGTTACCGCCGCCATTCGTCAAATGAACCTAGAAAAAGACTGCATCATCCACAGTCACGAGCGCACCGACGTCCATAGAGTCACGAGCTTCCACGGCCCTTCAATTCTAAGTCGGAAAAAAGGGGTCTTAGACAAACTCTCTCCCCGGCTACTTGCTTGGGAGTTTCTCGAAAAAAGAGAACTCGCTTCATCCAGAGTCAAAGCGGTGTTACCCAACTCTCTGATTGTGTCGAATCAGCTAAAAGCGCTCTATCCGGGAATTACCAGCCGGATCGAAGAACCCATGTACCCCGGAGTGGCAACCAGCTTTTTCCCAGCGCCTAAACGCCCTGGTACTAAGACCATCGGTTTTATTGGGCGAGAATGGCGACGTAAAGGACTTGAGTTCGCCGCTGATGTTGTGAATGAAATGAGAATGCAGGACTCAGAAGTGAATTTTCTAGTTGCAGGATGCCCAAAAGAAGAAGTCAAACATCTCTTCAAAGACTGGCAAGGCGGCCATCACTTAGTGGGATGGTGTGAACCGGAAGTGTTTTATCGACAAATCGATTTGCTCATACTGCCATCAAGAAATGAACCATTTGGCATGGTAGTGGCCGAAGCGAATGCGTCTAACGTTCCCGTGGTGATATCCAAGCAATGCGGCATTGCACCATTAATTCACTCAGATCAGGGTATTGCACTACCTTTGAACGAAACCGCACCCTCCCAATGGATAAAGGAATGTCAACGATTGATGATTTCCCGAGCGAAGATACCCTCCCTCAATCTAACGTGGACAAACCTTGCCAAACAGCACATGTCCTTGTACCACCAGCTAAGCGGAGTTTGAAAAACAGCAACCACGCTAATCAAGGCTCTGTAACGTTTTGTATACCGTTACCCTGACACACAAAAAAACCTGATAGTGTTTCTATGGATAAACGGTGAGATTACCTGTTTCCATTGTATTTAGGCCAAACGCCAATTGCCCAACCTAACTTGTTCAGTGAACCCTTAGTTGCTCAAGGCTTTTTCAGTGGCTCTCTAGGATTGATTGGCGTCAAATCTGCCAGACCCAAAACCTCTTCAAACGCTTTCGCTGCACTCAATAGCCCGGCGTCATTTTTGTGTGCGGACGCAACTTGCAAACCAATGGGTAATCCGTCATCAGTTAACCCACAAGGCATTGATAATGCAGGACATGACGCCGTGGTAAATGCATAGGCAATTGATAGCCATTGATAATAATTGTCAAATTCATGCCCGTCACATTGCTCGACATATCGTTGATCGAGTGAATAAGGAGGCACCACAGTTGCTGGGGTAATTATCAGCTCATAGTCCTGAAAGAACCGAGCAACCCTAGAAACCAACGCCGCTCGTAATGACTCCGCTCGAATCATGTCTTTAACACTCAGCGCCAACCCAACTTGAGTATTCCAGATTACATCCTGGTTTAGCTTAGACCCAGACGTTTCCAACATATCCCCAAAAGACGACGCATAGGAAAATGCCCTTAAAGTATGGAATATTTCATGTAGGTCACTGAAGTCTGGAGAGACCTCTTCAACGATCACTCCCGCTTGCTCAATTTTTTTTGCCGCACTTTCAACAATTCTAGCCACCACAGGGTCCACTGGAGTAATCCCTAGGGTTGCAGAAAATGCGATTTTTTTGGGTAGCCTTTTTCGCTGAACCGCTGATCTGAAAGTGCCCTTTGGTTTTGACATCGACAGCGGATCGAGGTAGTGGTGGCCCACCATGGCATCGAGAAACAAAGCAAGATCTTCAACGTTTCTAGCCATGGGGCCACTAGTAGATAATGTATCGAAAGCTTGGGCTCCCAGCGAAGCAGCCACCCGACCAATGGTCGGTCTTAACCCAACAATGCCACAGAAACTGGCAGGATTGCGCAGAGAGCCACCCATGTCTGAGCCGTGGGCCAACCAAGCGGTACCGGTTGCTAGCGATGCCGCTGCACCACCAGAGGAACCTGCTACGCTCAGCTTATTATTCCAAGGGTTACGGGTTGTTCCAAAAACCTTATTATAGGTGTTACCGCCAGTGCCAAACTCCGGCGTATTCGATTTCGCATAAACGATGCCACCCTTTAGTTCTAGGTTCTCCACCAGAATATCAGACTGTTCAGGCACGTAATTTTCATAAAGCAGCGAACCCATGGTAGTGCGAACACCACTTACCTCAGTCAAATCTTTAATCGCAACGGGAAGGCCCGCTAGCGCTGTCTCCCTGAGCGAGGCATCCTGCCAACGATCTAGCTCACGGCGAGCTCGATCAAAACACAATGTCGGTAATGCATTGATGTCACCATCAACCTGCTCAATGCGTTTCTCTAGTGCGTCTAACAACTCATAGGGAGATACTTCACCCGCTTTCAATAGATCAACGATCGATGCGGCTGACAATGCAATTAGCTCAGGAATACCCGAATCCCGATCCACGCACGCTTCTTTATCTATACTCATAAATAACTCATAAAGTCGATGGTCAGCTTCAACCTAAAAGCCAAATTGTTTTTTCAATGGATTTCAATCCAACAAACAAAAACGACCAAGCTGAAAATAAAAATAGCACCAACACCAAGCAATAAAATATTCGTTCAAACACGTATTCTCTCACGTGGAAATACAGAATTCCCATCATCGGCAAGGCGGGAGCGAAGTAACGCCCCTGAGCCTGAAAGACCTGTATCCAGGAAGCCAACAATGTCACCACTACTAGTAAAATCACGCCGCCAGTGGTGATGGCAAATAAACCGTGCAACGCGGGCGGGCCGTTAATCAGTATAGAAAATAGCATGGTAAACATTAACGCCCAACCAATCAGCGAAACTAAATCATAATACGTTTTGCTTCCAGTATATTGAGTGTAACCATAAGTGCCAAAACTAGAACCGAACGTCTTTTCGCCCCAACCATCACTCCGAAGAAGCCGTTCAAGGGGCACGCCTCTATCCTTCAAATAGAGATAGAAATGTTTTTGCGCCAAAGGGGTACTTGGTTTGTACATTTCAAGGGCATATTTCTCCGCTAGTGCACCGCGGGTCTGTGCAGGGTCCGGACCATTGACGACGAAATCCCAGCCCATGCGAATACCATATACCGACAACCCAATTCCTATCAACAATGCCAGTCTTATCCATAATCGTTTTTTCTCAGGGAAATCTCCCATAGCGATCCGCCACCATAGATAGCCCACAAGAAACAACACGAAAGTGTAGTAATTTTCCTTGAGCAGCAATAACACGCCAAATAGTGTTCCCAATACGAGACTTTTCCACCAGAAGCCGGTGGGGGCTGACTCGCGAACGAACCGATTTAGCAGACTGCTTTTTACCGCCACTTGATAGCTCATTAGGATAGTAATAAAAAGCGAAAAACCGTCGGAGTTTGCATAGCTAAAGAGATACCAAGCTTGAGGAGTAATCAAAAGGGGTAATGTAAAACATCGATATGCTGGATAGCGAAACGCCAGCAACACAAGGACCAATAACAGCAAAATACCAAACAACCGCGCGCTTAACAGATTGGACAAACGCAATGGTTCAAGTAATCTGACAAAGTAGCCAGACACCTGATAATACGCTTCATAACTACCCAGTCTCGATCGTCCGTAGTCGCTAAATGTACGTGCTAACTCCGGCTCATCAAGAGACGGTGGTAAAAAATGGCCACTGTAGTAGTTGAGTGCCCTGAAATGTGCCTTCTCATCCGGATGAACATTGAAAGAGGTAATTGACGCCATGACAATTGCGAATATCAACACAACCAACAGGCAAACGGGAACAAAAACCAAGCTCTTAAATGCCCGGGCTTTGGCGAGCTGAAACACAACTGTCAACCCTAGAGAAAAAACGAAAATCAAAACAACATTAAACAAATAGGTAAATGGGATAGCTGTCGCTTTAGAGTGATCAACCCTCAGCAATAATTGGCTATCCGGGCCATCAACGGTCAGCATCAACCCATCTTGTTCATAATGCGATTTGCTCACATGCTGCAAAATTTGGAGTTGCTGAAAATCAGATTCTGTTTTTAGATTAATGGGTTCATAACCAGGCTGAGAAATGGTAATTCGTTTAATCTTTACCATAGCAGGGTCTTCAATGGGATCAATTCTGAAATGATCAATATCATCCAAGTCCGGAAGGAAAAAATGATGTTGAACAAAACGTGGATTGATCTTTGCCCTTCTGGAGTTTTCTTCTGTGTAAACCGGTGACTCCTCGCCCCAGTAGACTTTCAAATGGTTGGTTTCACTGTTGTATGTCTGTATTTCGATTTCCATATAGGCACGAAATACAAAAAAGTTGAGGTAACACAAACTTAAGACCACGCCAATCGCCAATGCAATAATCAGCGACCTTGTGCGAGGTTTCAGGTCCATCATTCCTTGATTATTCATGGATTATCCATCGTGATGTTACTCATCGTCGTCGGGGTAGATAAATTGATAACGGAATCATGACCAGAATCGATTTTGCCAAAAAATGCCGCCCATCTTTACTGAGCGATGTGATTGTACCGAATCTGGGAAAAGAACATTCCCCCTACAAAACCGAGGGGATGCATGAGGTCTCAAGCAGTATACCTTGGGACAAAAAAATCAATCTATTTGCTAGGCCCTTCGAGCCCCAAAACGCGGTTATAGGCCCATTCGTTATACACACTCTTACCCCGCAAACAGGCGCCAACAACCTGATCAGGCGCCACATAATCCCACGCAGAGCTTTTCCCTTTCGCCAGCGCTTCTCGTAAAAACAAGCGTCGGTGCTGACTGAGTGTGATATCTTGAATCAACGATTCCATGTCCCATCTCACACTGGCCAACTCGACCAGAGACTGATGACTTTCAAAGTAGTCGGGATTACCAATCAAATTAACACGTTCGTCAGGATCATGGGCCAAATCAAACAATTGCTCTGGATCAATGCTGCTATAAATGTACTTTAAGCTTCCATGTCGAACCATTAAGACCGGGGATTCTGCACCCTCTGCGGTATTCTCTCCATAAACCGTATCCGACCAGCTTGTGGCATTACCGATCATCAGTTCACAAAGACTTTCTCCATCAGTTGGCTCGACCCGAACGCCCAGCTCTCCTTGAGCATCTCCACCCAATTCCAATAGTGTCGGCAACAAGTCTACCAAGGAAACGTTTTGACTGACTCGCCGAGTTTGCTCTCCCGGCGTTTTAATAATCAATGGTATTTTCGACGAGGCTTCAAAGAAACTTTTCTTATACCACATGCCTCTTTCACCCAACATGTCTCCATGGTCCGTGGTGAAAACCACCACGGTACTTTCCTCCAACCCTGTTTCCTTCAGCACATCAAGCAATTCACCAACCTGATCGTCTACATAGCTGACTGACCCATAATAAGCGTGCCGTGCGATTCTGACCTGTTCTTCTGTCGGGGAAAACGATTCCATACCATACTGCACCATGAGTCGGCGACTGTACGGGTCCATTTTCTCCATGGCAATGGAATCCACCACGGGCATGTCAATGTCTTCATGTTGATAACGATCCCAATGGACCTTCGAACACTGATAGGGGTCATGAGGATGGCTGAATGAGGCGACTAACAAGAAAGGGCGAGTATCCCAGGATGCACCCTCCTCATTGGCATGACTGGCATAATTTTTCGCAAGGTCGTATATTTTTCGCTTCGCACGGTGACACACTTCTTCGTCATACTCCATTTGCACATTGCGGACGCAGATACCCGCCCCCGTAAATGTGCGAGGATCATTAGAGTGCATCGGCTTCGCTTCTGTCCAATCGCCTGTCCAGTTAAAATCGGCGGGATAAATGTCGGTCGTTAGTCGTTCTTCGAATCCATGTAATTGATCAGCTCCAACGAAATGCATTTTTCCAACCAAGGTGGTTTGATAGTTCAGTGCGCGCAAGTAATGAGCGAAAGTGGGAATCGACGAGGGGAACTCCGCACCATTGTCATAAGCGCCAATGCGGGACGCCAACTGCCCGGACATCATCGAAAACCGTGACGGTGCACAAAGGGGGAAGTTGGTGTAGGCGGAATCAAAAACCGTTCCATGCTCCGCCAGTGAATCAATGTTCGGCGTATCCGCCACCGCACTACCATAAGCCCCCAACATGGAAGCGGTCAGTTGATCCACTTGAATAAACAGGATATTCGGAAGGAGCTTGCTCATGGGAGTTTTAACGTTGGAGGTTAAACAGAGTCTCTACTATACTCACTGGGATAGCGTCAATCATCAGTAATGTATTTTACGCTTCACTGCGATATTAGCGTTTTTACACTGACAATACCCACCTTATTCACCATCATCTGTATCTAACGCAAGAATCTGCTTCCATGTTTCCTCGGGAACCGCGATCACACCATTTGCCGCCGCTCTATGGTCCCGCTCTCTTTCACCCGGGATCTCAACATTTTTAAATCCCGATGCCGGAGGACATCGCCGACAATCATCGAGAATTTCTTCCGCGATACGTTGCAGAGTAGATGCCTCCCGATAAATCGCCGTATTCAGGGTAATCATGAGCCAATTACATTCCGTGGTTGCTGGGCCAAGCATGGCTTCCGCCATGAGCTCCGCTAATAATGCCAGTGAATATCCCTTTGGGCCTCCTGCGGGTAAAATTGCACCACCGTTAAAATAGTCGTCTGGATCGACACTGGGATTTCCAGCCGCGTCGATGATAGCCCCTTCTGGTAGCAAAGCACCCGCGCTTTTCGCAGCATAAATCCACCCTCCCGCCATTTTCGAGGTGGCAAAATCCATCACAACGGGTCCACGATCACCGCCCGGTATCCCGATACAATAGGGATTGGTAGGAAACACCGCCCGACGCCCCCCATAAGGAGCAACCTGAGCCCATTTTTTTCGATTTCCACCACCAATAATGATCATCATACAACCTTGATCTGCCGCTTTTTCAGCAAACTTTCCCAATATTCCTGTGTGCCCCGCCCCTCGAATAGCAATGGCGGAGATTCCGTTTTCTTTTGCCATGCGACACCCTTCTATAACACCCATTTCCATGGACAAAATACCAATCGCACTTTGTCCATCGATCTCATAACTCCCCAGTGATGTCTTACTAAATAGAGGCTTAGCATCCACCGCCATGTACCCACTCTTAAATTGCTCAACGTATTGCAATACCCTCATTAACCCATGGGATTCCATGCCACATAAACTGGCATCCACCAAATGATGGGCAGTGACCATCGCCGTTTCTGCGGGACAACCACAATGACACAAAGCACGACTGACTCTGTCTATGGCGTCAGCCGAGGAGATTTCTAACCGCCTGCCTGAAAAATTCAGTTTACTCATCAACCTGATAGGTCATTGTCTGAAGCGTTAAGTCGATGGAGACACCCTTGAGACAGAACAAGAACAGAGAACAAGCACATTAGAAAGCTGGCAGTTTTAGTGCATTCATCATCAAACTCAAATTACGATCGTGTCTTTAGAGTGGAAAATCTGAGAAAAAGTTGAAAATAATATGCCGAGCAGCCGAGCACTCGCAAACACCCGCTTTTCGATACAAAATGAAAACGCAATCAGACGGTGACCTCCCCTCTGACCACTACTATTGATTCGCTTCACAGTGCCCACCATCTATTTGGCATAGTTACCTATAAAGCCCGAAACTGTTTGATCACCCCATCGGTCATTTCGATGGTACAGCAAGATCCTCCGAGGTCTGGAGTTCTCAATCCTGCATTCAATGCGTTATCCACCGCCACTTCGATTTTTCGTGCACATGTCGCCTCTCCTGCGCTGTATTCGAACATCATCGCCACTGAAAGAATCGTTCCTATGGGATTTGCTATGCCCTGGCCCGCGATATCTGGTGCACTACCATGAACAGGCTCATAGATCGCAGCTCCCTCTACGCGGCCTTTTTTAGGTAAGTCGGGCACACAAGCCGAGGGCAACATCCCAAGGGAACCCACCATGGCTGCAGACTGGTCCGACAGCAGATCACCAAATAGGTTTTCCGCAAGAATCACATCAAAAGTCGTTGGGTGGCAGCACATTTGATACACCGCATTGTCCGTAAAAAGGTGCTCAAGCACCACATCCGGAAATTCTGACTTACCAATTTCCTCTACCACCTCCCTCCAGAGCTTGCAGGCAACAAACACGTTGGACTTATCCACCGAAATCATCCGCCCCTTGCGACGGCGGGCCACCTCAAAACCGACTCGGGCAAAGCGTTCAATTTCTCCACTGGTGTATTCGTTCAAATCGTAAGCACGACGTTGCCCTCCCTTCCCAACCTCGATTCCCCGTGTCTTCGTGAACATTGCACCGCCGCAAAGCTCTCGCATCACGATAGTGTCGGCCCCCCGCACACGGTCTGGTAAAAAAGGCGTTCGATCCAATAGTGCATCCCAAGCCCTAGCATGTCGGATACAAGCAAAAACATCCAATTCATGTCGCAGTTTCATTAAACCATCCTGCTCCTCGGGCCCACCATCGATCACAATGTGATCCCAGCGGGGTCCACCCACCGCGCCCACTAACAACGCGTCACTGTTATGGGCTTTTTCCAAAGTTTCTGGTCGGATGAATGTGCCGTACTTCTCCCAAGCAGCACCATGCAACAAGTCCTCACTTAGGTCCACTGGTAAGCCAATAGAATCAGCAGCAACTTCCAATACTCGAAGCGCCGCTTCCACCACTTCAGGCCCAATTCCATCTCCACCCAATGCAAGCACTTTCAAAGGCATATCTACTATCCACATAATGACTTACAGTGAATTATTCGGCATTACTGAATCACTGTAAACCATTTTCTCGGCATTGTTTGAGAGACAACCTAAGGGATATCGAGAAATGAACTCCAAACATGAATTTAGCAACCAACACCGATGGCTCCGGGGTTTATCGAGCTTTGCAATAGCCTGCTTTTTCACTACTTTTCTGATTTCGCTTTTGCTCGAAAAGCTAGGGAGCGCCTGACAACCATGGACCCCAGCAACTAAAAGTCCGACATGAAAATTCAGCAAGGCATCAACCATGTTAAGATTATCCCCCGTAACTTTCCCCTCTTTTCTACTGCCTGGCCCCGTGTGCCTCGGCCTCGCTAACCATTGAGAATTCCCTACATGAATGATGAAACAAATTATGTCCCACCCAAGATTTGGAAATGGGAATCACAAAGTGGTGGCACTTGGGCCAATATCAATCGCCCTACTGCTGGCGCCACCCATGAAAAGCCGTTGCCAGTTGGTAAACATCCGCTACAACTCTATTCGTTGGCAACACCCAATGGGGTTAAAGTCACCATCATGTTGGAAGAGTTGTTGGAGATGGGTTTCGAAGGCGCCGAGTATGATGCCCACCTGATCAAAATTGGTGACAGCGATCAGTTCGGGAGTGGCTTTGTAGAAGTCAATCCAAACTCGAAAATCCCCGCCCTCATGGATCATAGTACCGCCAAACCCACTCGCGTTTTTGAGTCTGGTTCGATCCTGCTTTATCTTGCCGAAAAATTCAACGTGTTGATTCCCACAGATCATACGGAGAGAGCAGAATGCCTATCTTGGTTATTTTGGCAAATGGGGAGTGCGCCCTATCTAGGGGGCGGGTTCGGGCATTTTTATGCCTATGCACCCACAAAAATCGAATATAGTATTGATCGGTTCACCATGGAAGTAAAAAGGCAGTTGGATGTGTTAGATCAACATTTGGCTGATAAGCAATATATGTGCGGGGATCAATACACTATCGCCGATATCGCGATTTGGCCTTGGTATGGAAACCTGATGTTTAATGCGCTTTATGATGCTGCGGAGTTTCTCGATACGGCTTCCTATGAGAATCTGAATCGATGGGCGCAATCAATCAAAGACCGCTCCCCGGTTGAACGCGGATTAATGGTAAATCGCACTTGGGGAGAACCTGAACAACAACTACCAGAGCGACACGATACTTCTGATTTTACAAATCGAACTCAGGATAAACTGGAAACCCCAAAGAAAAACTGAAAGCGAACCGTTATCTAAGCTTATGCGTTTACTGTAGCTTAGAATCACGTTACACCATCCATTGGAAGCATTCGCTATACATCATCCATTTCCCATCGTGAGCGGGTCGCGATGGGACTTTTGATCAGAAGCTAGTGTTGCTAGCAAGATCAAAATAGCCAAACCGGTTTTAAGAACTCTTTACATCTTTACATGAGTCAGGGCGAAACAAGCTGTGAGTCGAAACCAAAGCAAAAGACATATACCCGTAACAGTAAATTAAGAACAGGACTTGTTCAGAATGAACCCTAGCTTCGCTGATGTTCTGATCGCATATGTTGATTAACCTCAGCACTTTTCAAACGGGCAATTTTGTTACTGGGCGCCAGCGGCTCCATATTGAAAAAATCGGGTAGTTCATCGTCTTCTTCAGTGAACCCCGCCTCCTCATTAAATTGCCTTTCGAGTATCAACGTTTCCCTGCCAATTTTCTCAAAATAGGCAGGTTCCACATTCGCGTCAAAGCCACCATTGATGGCATCCGCGATCAATTTTAAGTTGGTATCCGTTACAGATCGTCCAAACACACATAAACCCAGAGAGTCGGCCACGGCGCAGTTTACTTGTACGCGAAAGCTGGCTTCGACCAACTCTTCTATGGTTTTTCCTTCACAAGCAAAAGAGGGAAGATTTCCGGTTGTGTGGTCCGCACCTTGAGCAGTCACCATCATGGACACACCGGTCACCTCCACCACTCGCGGATCATAGGCACTGATCGCCTGTTTTTTTATGACCGGTACTCGATCAACACCATAATGCTCGCCTACCCGAGCGGTTCCCTGGGCAAGAATCTGGCCCCGCTCATTGCCCAATCGAATATCCTGCATGGCCTCAAGCATGAATGCCACATCACCAAATTCACCGATCCCTCCATCCATCAATACCGCCAGCATTGCACCGGTTTCAATGGTATCGACGCCCAAATCATTAGCTACAGCATTCACCCTTGCGATATCGTCAGGATGTTCCAAGCCACAATTCGTGCCCATCAGACCGATGGTTTCATATTCCAATGGCGACACCATATCATTGCCATCTTCATCCACGTAGATATTGCTGCACTTGATCAGACAGCCAGGCATACAAGCATGGGAAGTCATTCCTCCCCGTTCCGTGTTTAAATCATGGATATAGTTACCACCGACCATCAACGGACCACCCTTTGTGTCCACGGCACCTGCGGTAAAGTTACGCACAGGCAATCCGCCCAGGGTATTGGTTAAATCCCCAACCATGGCAGTCCCGTGGCTACTCAGCGCTTGCACTGGATCGGAGTCACCGAGTTTTCTGCCATATTCCTTTACTCCTGCCATCACTTTTTTACGATCTTTCATCGGCGGCATTTTGGCTTTATCCACCACAATCGCTTTTACTTTTTTAGAGCCCATCACCGCGCCGATTCCACCTCGGGCTGACAGTCTTACCGGCCTGTTTTCATTGTCGCTGAATGAGATTCCCGCAATCAATCCTTGATACTCACCCACCGGACCACAGAGCCCAACACTCACTTTGGCACCGTATTTTTCATGCAACAGCTGAGCCGCCTCGATATTGCCTTTACCCATGTAAGCATCCGCACTTTCAAATCTAATCTCTCCTTCTTTGGGGATGTGAATCACGACCCAATCACTAGACTGGCCATGAAGCGTAAAACCAAAAATGCTCAATTGACCCAAGGCGAAGGCAAACGTTCCCCCAGCATTGCTTTCCTTGATACCACCAGTCAATGGACTTTTCGCGCCCACACTCAACCGATTTGCATTCGAGAAATTAGTGCCCGCGAACGGTCCCGCCGAAAAAATCAAAGGATTGTCCGGCCCTAGTGGATCAGCGGTTGCGACTCCGCTATCCAGCAATGTTTTCGCGATAAAGTAGCGCCCAGCTACCGCAAGGTCTGCACCATCCAGTTCAGTCGAAGTAATCTTCTGAGTGGATAAATCGATATCAAGATAACGTCTCATATTCGGTTTTCGCTAATGACAGGTGAAGTGGGCAATATATCATGGGATACCCTTTATTGGGATGGCTGGAGACGAGGATAGAGGATCTGTTAACGAATCTTTAACTGCTTGATCTCACTTTTTTCCCCGATTTTCTTACTATCTCAGCATTTAGATAGATCAAACATAGGACAACGTCGCTATACTCGTCAGAAGAACCGAGAAAACTGCTCACATTCAATCCGCTCACCGACCAAGCGAAAAGATGAGTCACGAGAACCTCAAGAATACCGACCAGTCACAAATTCGAATAGGCATCCTGCTCATTGTCGTCGCACTCTCTGTGGCGGCAATCGTGAGTTCTATGATAAAGCTATTGTCCACGGGTCTCTCCGCGTATCAAATCACGTGGTTTCGGTTTCTTGGTTTTTCATTCATCATACTGCCCATCGTCTGCGTCCGACTTGGCGTGTCTGCGCTATTTGTTGCAAGACCACACATGCAAATCATTCGAGGGTTCACCATGGCCGGCGCAACCACGATGTTTGCGCTTAGCGTCCGCTCCATTGATCTTGCCGATGCCGTTGCCATTACCTACGCCTATCCATTTTTCCTTGTCTTACTCGCCATTATATTTCTTAAAGAAAAAGTAAACTTAACGGGTTGTATAGGCGTAGCCGGAGGATTTATCGGTATACTGCTAGTCATGAGACCAGAATTTAGCAACCTCAATATTGGTGCGTTCTTTTCCTTATCCTGTGCCGTCATATTAAGCATTCAGATGACCCTCAATCGCAAGCTGGGGACAATTTCTCACCCCCTTGTGACATCGGCATGGGGAGCCGTGGTTGCCACATTGCTGGCATCGCTGGTCATGCCTTTCGTTTGGGTGCCTGTGGATTCCACACAGCTGATTTTGATTGGAATTATGGCTCTCTGTGGAACGTTTAATCAGGTGCTCATCGTCTTCGCATTTTCCAAAGCACCAGCATCCGTGCTCGCTCCATTTACATACATCGAAATCATTGCCGCTGTTTTTTCCGGTTACCTTCTTTTTGACACTTTGCCCACATGGATTTCCTGGATTGGCATTCTATTGATTAGCATCAGCGGAATAATCGTGGCACGATCCCAGCCCGATGTCAGATATCCACCTCAAAGGCAGCCTAAAATATAGATACGAATCCTCCTAATGCTGAATGAACCATTGCCATCGCCCTTACTTACTTCTGCACTACCAGACGGTCTTCGGTCACGCTTCGTTGATAACGTAAACGGGCTACGAATGCATGTTTTAGAAGCAGGCTTCGACACCCCAAATCGACCGCGCCTTTTATTACTCCATGGGTTTCCCGAATTAGCCTACAGTTGGCGACATATCATGCAACCCTTAGCAGAAGCAGGATATCACGTTATCGCACCGGACCAACGAGGCTATGGACGCACGACTGGATGGGATCCCAGCTATGACGGAGATTTGACGCCCTTTGGGTTAATGAACCTGGTACGGGATACCGTGGCCTTGATACACGGGATGGGTTTTAGCTCTGTGGAGGCTGTCGTGGGACATGATTTTGGATCTCATGTTGCCGCGCACTGTGCTTTGATTCGACCCGATGTGTTTCAGTCCATGGTATTGATGAGCGCACCCTATTCAGGGCCACCCTCATTTGAAACCAATAACAGCCCAGCATCCCAAGGATCTCATCTTCGCCCTAAAGCGGCTCCGAATATCGATGACGCATTAGCGGCCTTGCCCCAACCGCGAAAACACTATCAGCTTTATTATTGCACCCGGCAAGCTAACCATAATATGCTTCACTGCCCCCAGGGACTGTCAGATTTTCTTCGCGCCTATTTTCATTATAAAAGCGCAGATTGGAAGGAAAATAGCCCCTATGAGCTTAAGGCTTGGAACGCTGAGGAACTGGCAAAAATGCCAACCTACTACATCATGAACAAGAACGATGGAATGGCTGAGGCTGTTTTTGACTTCATGCCATCCAAGGCTGTAGTGAGTTCCTGCACTTGGCTTAGCAACGAAGATCTGACGATTTACGTCCAAGAGTTTAGTAGAACTGGTTTTCAGGGCGGTCTGCAGTGGTATCGTAATACCTTCAGTGAACGACAGCGCCATGAGCTACAACTATTCGCCAACCGCCGTATTGACGTACCCGCCTGTTTTATTGCGGGCAACAAAGATTGGGGAACCTACCAACGCCCGGGTGTAGTAGCAATAATGCAACAGCAAGCCTGCTCAAACATGATGGGGTTTCATCTGGTTGACAATGCCGGTCACTGGGTTCAACAGGAACAACCCTTAACAGTAACCAGGCTACTCAAGGACTTCCTGAATAAGCTATGATTACTTGAGAACTAGGGAACCTCCGAACAAGTCATGACCGATCAATGTGAGAGATAAAAAGAGGGCCTACCCTATCTAGCATCCACATGCTTATCAATTCACAACAATGCCTCATCGATAACAACCCTTTCACGAGAGCAAACAGTATGCCTGAAGAAATCGCACTTTCTGTTACTGACCCATTGTTTAAGTCGTTGCGAATTCGCAACACACTGTTTTCCAATCGAATCATGTCCACCAGTCACGCCTGCGGTTTAGAGGAAGATGGTGGCATGCCTGGTGAAACCTATTAACAGTATCATGTGGAGAAAGCTAAAGGCGGTCTGGCTCTAACGATGTTTGGGGGATCGGCCTATATCGACGCTGACTCTACTTGGGCCACGGGTCAACTGAATATGTCCGCGGATCGAATCATTCCGTATTTACAGTCATTCTCACAACGGGTACATGCAGAAGGAGCTGCCATTATGATCCAGCTAACCCATCTGGGTCGTCGTGGGGAAACCAACACCCAAAACTGGTTGCCCACCATCGCCCCCTCCATGATACGGGAAAGTGGGCATCGCAGTTTTCCCCGAGAAATGGATCTTCACGATATTCAGCGTGTTGTAAAAGCATTTGGCGATGCCGCCGAACGCGCGAAGTTGGGTGGGTTGGATGGCATGGAGACCATGGTTGGCGGTCATCTCATTGGGCAATTTCTATCACCCATCACCAATCATCGACATGATGAATTCGGTGGTTCACTGGAAAATCGATGTCGATTTGGTCTCATGGTACAAGAAGAAATACGCCGACGTGTGGGCGATGATTTCCTCGTGGGAATGCGTTTCCCCATTGATGAAGCAGTAAAAGGGGGACTTAGGTTCGACGACTGCGTAGGCATTGCCCAAATGTTTGAACGCTCAGGGTTAATCGATTTCTTTAATGCGAACTATGGTCGATTAGACACTGAACTTTCATTACTGACAGACTGCATGCCCGCCATCGCATCTCCCATTGCACCTTGGCTTCAGGTTGCGGGTGCTTTCAAAAAAGAGGTGAATTTGCCGGTGTTTCATGCGGCACGGATAACCGATCTCGCCACCGCTCGGTACGCGATTAACGAGGGACTACTGGACATGGTCGCCATGACACGGGCTCATATTGCAGACCCCCATATTGTGAACAAAATTAAGCGAGGGGAAGAGCATCGCGTTAGGCCCTGTGTTGGTATGACACATTGCATGGGGTCCAATCGCCCAACCTGCCTGCATAACCCAGCCACCGCCCGGGAGAATGATTGGCCTCAAGTTATCACGGAATCACCCAATCAAAGCAAAGAAGTAACCGTTGTTGGCGCCGGCCCCGCTGGACTTGAAGCCGCAAGAATTCTCGCTGAGCGAGGACACCGTGTGACGATCTTTGAAGCCGCAAACGAGCCCGGCGGGCAATTGCGCATGGCTACGCGCACTGAATGGCGAAAGGATATCATGGGCATCATTGATTGGCGGGTAAATGAATTAGCCAAGCATGGGATTGAGGTTCAAACCAATCACTTCGTCGAAGCTTCGGATGTCTTATCTCTAGAGCCTGAAATCGTCATTATCGCAACCGGTGGGCTACCCAATTTAGAATGGCTTAAAGGTAGTCAGCACGCGGCTTCCGTGTGGGACATACTCTCGGGGAGCACACCCCTTGCAGAAAATGTCATCGTTTACGATGGTACCGGTCGCCACCCCGCCTTGAGCGCGGCACAATTTGCCAAAGACAGAGATAGCGCAATGCAACTCGTGTTGTTAGATGATCGCCCAGGGGCAGAGCTTGATTATGGTGAGTCCATTATCTGGAAGCGCGAACTGGCACAACGTGACATCGTTCCCATTGTGCAACACCGGCTACTGGCGGTTCAACCATCAGCGCCCAATGAATCAAGCAAACTATCGGTGCTTTTCGAACAGGAACTCACCGGCAAGCAACACACCATGTTCGCGGACCAACTCATCGTGGAACACGGTACTACGCCGGCCGACGAGTTGTACCAAGAGCTTCGTTCATATTCCAGCAACGACGGAAAAACAGACATCGATGCATTTCTCGGAGGGCACCCACAGCCCACACTCGGGAAAAATACGGGAATGCAACTCCATCGAATTGGAGACGCTTCGTCCAGCCGAAACGTTGCCGCTGCAATGTTCGACGCCTTACGTCTGTGTTCGGTAATCTAATGCAACACAATTTTGATGTTCCCTCGGGGCAGTTTATGCCAAAGAAACTATGACGAAGGAAGTTGTCATCGTTGGTGGTGGTATTCTCGGGCTAGCCCACGCTTACCACGCAGCACTGAAGGGAAAAAAAGTCACACTTTTGGAGCGAGATAACGAAGCCAATGGGGCGTCATTACGAAATTTTGGCATGATCATTAGCGCGTTCACCGAACCTGACCGCGAGTTTAGTGACGCCATCTATGGAGAATCAATTTGGGAAAAAGCGTCTCAGGAAGCCGGGGTAAAAGTGAATCAATGCGGTGCGTTGCTCGTCGCTGAATTCCCTGAAGAGATGTCAGTTCTCAGCGCCTACCACAAAAAGTTTGAGCGCCGTGATAACCTTCAACTGTTCAAACGCACTCAGCTGAAACAGTTCTCCCAACTCGTCAATGCCGATAAATTAGTCGGTGGGCTATGGGTGCCAACCGTGAAAAAGGTGGATCAACGGAACGCAATCAGACAAATCACATCTTGGCTGTCATCAATGCACAATGTGGACATCCATTTTAATACTGAAGTCATCGATATAGATCTGCCAAAGGTCCAGACCAATCAAGGAACTCTGGATGCTCAACAGGTGATTGTCTGCGGTGGCAATGAGTTTAGAACATTGTGTCGCGATCGACTAAGTGAAACGGGCATTACGAGTTGTCAATTACAAATGATGCGCACGGTTCCACAAGACGGGTTGAATCTGACCGAGCCTTTCATTTTGGGCGGACTTAGCTACTCACGTTATGCCGGGTTTCAGCAGTGCCGTGAAATGGATAAGCTAAAAACGGTACTACAGCACCACTATCCTGAACAACTGGCCCATGGAATCCACGTCATCGTCGCCCAGGAATCTGATCGCCGGATAACCCTTGGTGATTCTCACCACTATGGCGACGATATTCTAGAAAAACGAATAGCCACCGTGGACGACCTAATTCTCGAATATGCGTCAAAGCTGGTCCATATCCCGGACCAAACCATTGAAGAGCGATGGCTTGGTCGATACGCTTATCTACCTGAACAAAATCACCTTCGCCTTAGACCTCAACCTGGTTTACAACTCGTCACCATCACGAACGGTCAAGGAATGACCATGGGGTTTTCCTTAGCAAAAGATATCATCGATCACCTACCTTGATCGACCCTGAATTGATAACTTGCATTAACTGACAAAACAACCTGTAAACCCCGCCAGCAACGCCCATGAGCAATGCCGCTCTTACCTTACTGGTTTTTATCCTCAACGTGGGCTTTCACCTGCTTGGTTTCCATGTTGGCATACCCATAAGGTGCAGCGCCTTTAAGCATGTTCCAAAACTGTTCAACCCATTTAACATCTTCCACCCTAGGAGATAGGCCAATAATCGCCTGTGCGTCAATCCAATAGTGATTATTTTCAGCCGGGACTGAAATTGCTTCGAGTCTGGAACGGTCCCCACCGTTCGTCATATCCACAATGGAAAAACCGTTCATCGAATCGTGCTCTTCTAGCGTCAGTGCACCACTCGGGTCAATCAAAATATACATAACAGCTCCTGAAAAATATTACTCAAACATTACCGGTAAACTCACTACATCTCTGTGACTCGTCAGTGTAACCCGCTCCTCTTTCAAGCTTCGGCGAGCCAACTAACAGCCTTCGAAGTTAGGTTTTCGTTTTTCATTAAACGCCAAAACTCCTTCCCGACGATCTTTGGTTGGAACGGTACGGTTATACGCTTCTATCTCGAAAACCAAACCATCGCTTAATGCCATTTGAAGCCCCCGATGAATCGCCTGTTTTGCCTGCCTCACAGCAACCGGTGCGTTTCCGGCAATACGAACTGCCGTTTCAAGCGTTGCGGGGAGTAATTCCGCACTTGGATATATCGCATTAATCAAGCCCCACTCATACGCCTTTTGCGCATTGAATCGCTGGGCAGACAAAATCAGCTCTTTTGTTCGACGCTCGCCCATTGCTCTTGACAAGGTTTGCGTGCCACCGGCACCTGGAATAATACCAAGACTGGTTTCAGTAAGGGCAAAACGCGCATGATCTGCGGCATAGGCGAAATCCACCGCAGCGGTTAGTTCAACGCCACCGCCAAACGCTGCGCCATTGATTGCACCAATCGTCGGTATTGGGCAATTGAGAATGGCTCGCACCATTCGCTCATATACGAGATGTTGTTTATTCCATACCGCATCGGTCATCCCGTTTCGCTCTTTCAGATCTCCACCGGCGCAGAATGCACGCTCCCCTGAGCCTGTGATCACAATACACCGGTGCTCCTCGGCATTCAGCTCCAAATCTTCGAATAGCACGTACAGCTCCTGCGCCATTTGTGTATTGAACGCATTCGCAGCTTCTGGTCGGTTCAAGGTAATTTGCAAGACATACTTCGCTGGGTTCTCCAGCAACAGCGTGGTGTACTTTTTTTCAAACATTCGTATTCATATCGTTAGTGGTGATTTCGCTACTGTTCTTGAATCTGATTTCAGTAAGAGCGCGGCATACCTAGTACGTGCTCCGCCACGTAGCTCAGAATTAAATTGGTGGATATAGGGGCAACTTGATATAACCGAGCTTCGCGGTATTTACGCTCGACATCATACTCCTCTGCAAATCCGAATCCACCGTGGGTTTGCAAACAGGCTTCACCAGCGGCCCAAGAGGCGTCTGCAGCCAGCATTTTTGCAATATTCGCTTCTTCACTGGGGTTTTCTCCTGCTTCATACAAACGGATGGCTTCGCGCAACATTAATTCCGCAGAACGCATTTGCGCATACGCTTTAGCAATGGGAAACTGTACACCCTGATTCTGACCAATAGGGCGGCCAAATATGGAACGTTCGCTGGCATAAGCTGATGCTTTTTCGATAAACCATTTCGCATCACCGATACATTCTGAGGCAATGAGAATACGCTCGGCATTCATACCGGAAAGAATGTATCTAAACCCTCTTCCTTCATCACCAATCAATGCGGTTCTAGGCACGGGCATATCATCAAAAAACACCTCAGTAGTCGCATGATTCATCATGGTCCGGATAGGTCGAATCGTCAATGTTCCCTCTGGACACTGCCGCATATCAACCAACAATACCGACAGCCCTTCAGTGCGTTTTTTCACCTGATCACGCGGAATCGTACGACATAACAACAGCATTAAGTCCGAGTGCTCTGCCCGGGAAGTCCAGATTTTCTGGCCATTGACGATAAAATTTTCACCAGCAGAAATGGCAGTGGTACGCAATGCAGTAGTGTCCGTTCCACTGCTCGGTTCGGTTACACCGAATGCTTGAAGCCTAAGACTGCCTTCGGCAATACGGGGCAAATATTGTTCTTTTTGCGCTTGGGAGCCGTGTCTCAATACCGTCCCCATGGTATACATTTGCGCATGGCAAGCCGCCGCATTACAACCCGCGTGGTGAATGGTCTCAAGAATGGCGGCTCCGGCGGAGATGGTCAAACCAGAACCACCATACTCCTCTGGAATGAGTGCAGAGAGATACCCCGAATCGGTCAATGCTTGCACAAACTCCTTTGGATAAGCCTGCTCGCGGTCACATTTTCGCCAATACTCTCCGGGGTAGTCCTTGCATAATTGTTTAACACCATCACGGATGTCTTGGTGATCAAGTTCGTAGTTCATAACATTATCGAGTTTCAGGTTAAATACAAGCATGGGCTCAGACCCAAGACTGGCCAGAAGGTAAAAAAGCGAACGTCGCGGCGATTTTGTAAAACCCCATTTACCGTGCTAATGGCAAGAGAAGCACACTGAGACGGAGTATTGCTTAGCAAGGGATGTTCCGACAAGCTGCTCAGCTTTAATGATCTCCTTCATATATAGTTCATTTTCTTAAGTAGTCAAAATAACATTTTAACTGTGTTGTAATGTGACCTAAGCTGCATTATTCCATCGAAACCCTGTGCCATTTCATGTTATCGATTGATAAAAACCAAAGGGTCTTTCAGCACTTCACTCCCTAAAAATGACACCGAATAGTTAGCAACACGGAGAAATACTCATCATGCCCTTTGCAGTCTGCCTTTCGGTCAATAACAAAAGCATGGAATTCGTGCACCCACTTTGGGAAACAGTGAGTCAGCTCGAACATTCAAGTTCAATGTTATCCTTGAATTATCTGCCACACATAACACTGGTCGTTTGCGACCACATTGACACCAACGCCTTGTCGCTAACGATTAAACATATCATAAAGGAATTACCGACTTTTAATATCCAGTTTAGTCGTATTCGATACTTTGATGCCAACCCCAACACCCCACTCGTACTTTGGTTAGCACCTGACACAGGACCGCACACAAAAAAGCTTTTTGAGTTACAAAGTAAAGTACAGGCGAAAATTGATCCTACGACGTGTCACCACCACTATCGATCGGACAACTGGGTACCCCATTGCTCACTTGGGACCGACATTACACCTGCAAATAACCCGCTAGCACGTAATTTTGCAAACGATTACAAAAAGTCCATCGACATAAGGTTTGATGTTGTTGATATTGTTGAATTCAAACCCGTGAAGGTAATACAACGATTTGCTCTAGGTGGATAACCAAAGCCAATGGCTCAGATATTCTCTATTCGATCAAGTCGCCCACTGCTTGCAGCATACGAATCACCTCAACCGAATAATAAGGGTCTGATGCAGACTGGTTTTCTAGGACGCTAAAAAAACACCCACAACCCCACTTTTTAGATCCGCAAGCATAAACTGCCCACCGTATCCACTGTGTCCAAGCCAACGACCATTGGTAAACATGTGATTGCTATAGTTGTACTGACTTCTAGGGGCGGGCATCGGTAGACCCTGCTTCAAAGAACGCTCAATAAACCGACGACAGCCTACTCGCTGGCCATGAATACCAACTCCTCGACGAATAAACAGAGAACCGAATCGAGCCAAATCCCGCGCCGTCAAGCAACATCCACCATTCATGGAAGGGACGCCTTCCCGGTCGGTAGTGATGTATAACGCATTTTCAAGTCCGGCAGCCTCGACAATATCAACCAGAAAAGAACGCAAAGTTCGTCCACTTGCCGCTTCGATCACCAAACCCAATACTTCTGTGTTCGCCGATTTGTAATCCATTTGCCCGCCATAGTTCGTTGTATCGGGGCTGGATATGTTTTTGATAAAGGCCGTTTGTGTTTCGTCAATTTCTTCTCCCGCTGCCAGTCTCCATCCCATAGACACTTCGTGCAAATAAGATGAAGCGAGCGGATCCTCATAATTCTCGTTATATTCATTCGCCACATCCATGTTTAACACTTGCTGAATACTCACTCCCCGGTAACCAGAGCCAATATCCGGAACATGAGTTTCAACAGTATCGTCAAGCCGAATCGATCCACCTTCAACCAGTTTTCCGACAATCAGATTGATGATGGTTTTTGAAATTGACTGAATACTATGAGGGCAATTCGGACCGAAATCAGCGGCATACGACTCATGCAAAATCCGTTGATCACGCACAATCACAATGGCCGAAAAAATGGCTGAACCACTGAGCTCACGGACAAGGGATAGATGATCAATACGACGATCAAAACACTTCTCCAGCGCCATCACATGTGTGGCACGCAGACTCATTGAATAGCGCGCGTTCTCGTGTAGGTGGTGAAAGCCCCAGCGCCTATAATTCGGTGAATTCCACCGTGGTTTGTGGTCATCCACGGTTTCCAATGCCGGATTGGGGTATGAGCTAAATGGGGGTTGCCGCGTTTCTTGGTTATCCATTCATAATTTTCAATGTTCTAAGTTGGTACCGAGCGAGAGCAATGGGTAGCAACCCTATTCGTAAAATACCCGACAGTATCAGGGCTACACCACTGCCGAAGAATCCTCATCATGGCTCTATAGAGTAACAAAGGATAATAAAAAATTGATTTATTTTCTCAACGTTTTGACCCAGCACCGGTAAAATGCCACTTAGAATAAGTAATCAGCCCATTGATACCTTAATCCCATAAATGAAATACAAACGGACAAAACACAATGAATATTATCTCAACGTCTTTGCAGTTACGCCTCTATTTCTTCGCGTTTACCTGTCTGGCAGCCACTTTGCTATTCTAATGTATCCGCAATAGCACAGACTAACGAAATTCCCGTGGGTATCCAAGCTGAAGAAATCGAATGGTTCACACCACCGTCTGGATTTGCCCAAGGCGCAAGCGGCGCCATGCTCGCCGGCCCTCCTAACAAAGATGGTTCCCTGTACACCATCAGAGTGAAACTTGAAAAGGGAGGAATCGTGAACCCCCATCGTCATCCCGACAAACGTCAAATCACCGTTTTACAAGGGACACTATATGCTGGACGTGGGAGTAAAATTAGCGAACCCTACACCACTAAATACTCAGCAGGAAGTTTCTTCGTCGTACCGGCAAACTACGTCCATTTTTCCTGGGCCAAAGACGGTGAAGTTAGTTATCAGGAAACAGGCATCGGTCCAACCGCTAACGAGTTAGTTGATAATGAATCGTAGTAGGGGCCTCTGAATCAGTCATAACCGATCAATTTGAGAGATAGATTGCAATCTAGGCGCTTTCCGCTACGCGAGGTTAACAAACTGGGCCTGCGATGTACAAACTTCTTCTCGCCACTAACGGTTTTTGCTAGAGTCTGACCATTCGAAACCCATAAGCAGAATTCTGGAGATGGTGATGTGAAAACCGCAGACATTTTATCGACACCCGCGAACGCATTAACCTCAACACAACGATCGCTCTTTCACAAGGAGGGGTATTTGGTATTGCCGGAAATAGTCGACAAGCATCAGTTGGATATCCTACATTGCACGATGAATAAAGCAATCGAGTTAAGTCGA
>WLWD01002887.1_pt1 | contig 74064 bp, 58 predicted proteins | sample 6712731 | NCBI WGS metagenome assembly WLWD01 (sample SAMN12718690, study PRJNA576275) | sponge metagenome | isolation source: marine sponge | host: Mycale hentscheli | place: New Zealand: South Island, Marlborough, Capsize Point | collected 2014-11-01
GTACATATGTCATTTTGTACTTTGACCCTCCGTATTTTTGTGTTCGCTCCGCGTTCGACCCCGTCCCAAACTTCACTAAACAGAATCCTCTGGTTTAGCGACCATTACCCGTATCACCTTAGAAATTGAATTGTTTACCGCTTTGAATTGTTTTGCGGGTGCAGTTAAAACTCAAAAACGTATGGGAGCTCCATTTCTATTCGAGTTAGTGGCGGTGGTAAGTTAATACGCTATTTGTCACAGTTATAAGCCCTACTCAACAGCATTTACTTGAAAATTCATTGTCCACTAGACGAACCACGAAGGTAAGTCTTGCGTAGGTATGTTCAGTTGTGTGAAAGTATTGTGCGTTACAACTACTATTAAGAATATCACAAAGAAAATATTAAATAACGTGACTTGATTTTGTTGCTTCTTTTTCAATTCAAACAGTTGCGGGGAGCGGTTACTATGGCATTGACACCCCTTTACCGCATATACTTAATTTAAAACTCGACTTTATTTTAGTAGCTTGAGTGTTAGTCGCCATTTGTGCTCAAGCACACCACTAGTTATATTATCATTATTATTATTATTACTATACTACTACCATTACTACTACTACCTACTACTACTATTATTACAACAACTATTAATAATAATATTATTGTACCACTACTGTTATTGTTATTGCTATTACTGTTGTTATTACCTTACTCTTCCCGATGTACTGGCACTCGAGAGAGTTTTGCTGCATCCATCACTGAGTGGCTGTTTGAATGAACTCTCCATTCTGGCTTCTCAGATGCAACTGAAGAAGTGGCTTCCCCAAAAGACTCTGTTTATCAAAGCAGCAGCACTCACCAGGTCCTTAGGAAAACCCAGTGTCACACCAACACAAGCCAAGAAGTAGTCTGGTGCGCGCAGCCCCTCCGCGGAATAAATCGGGAGGGTCTGGTGACCCGTACGTACCAGTTTGGTGATCCTGGAATGTGATTAAGAAGCACATTGATTGCATTCCTGCACGGTCAGGCAAGCCAAAACATTGCGCGCAGTCATCGCGGGCGTGTGGCATCTCCTGCCGCTGGCTAGCTAGTCACTACGTGCACGAAAAATGCATTGATAGCTGATTCCCAAAGATGACTTGCTACTGCTACAGCTGTGGGGATGATATGTCTAGTGGAGAGCAGAAGAAGAGGAGGAGCCGGCTCTCTGCTATTGGTATGCAGCGTTCACTGTCAGTCTTGGTAGCAGTTGTTGCAGAACAGAACTGTGATGTTGACACGGCCAAGTTGCCTGATGGGTATGTCTGCAGAAGTTGTTCTGGCCTACTGGATAGATTTGCTAGCCTTAAACAAAACCTCTCCAGTAAAATTAAGACTGCACTTCCTAGACTTCCAAGATCTAGTGCAGGAGAGCAATCCTCCCCCAACCCACCCAGGGTAAGGCTCAGCTATACTAATACTAGTGCAGAAGCTGGAACAGTGGCAATTACAAGCAAGAAGTCTCCAGCTATGGTTGTAAGTTGACGGATTTTGTGTGTTCTAGATATTTGCTGATGCTCAAAGTCATAAATAAGCAGAAGAAGCAGGGGGTTCAGGAATATCTCCCCACTTATTTGCCATAAATATTTCTGTCATAAGTGAGGTAAAGACCACTTAGTAGTCTGGCACATGCCAGACTACTCTACTTAGCTGGCTATAGATACTGTAACAACTAAAACAACTAACCATACTGAGTCAGCATTCCATGCACATATGCTGATAAAGTATGTTTTTTAACATTAGCATTTGTTGCTTGCTACATGTAGGCACGGGTGCTTTATCAGGGCAGTAAACCTAGGTCCTATGTGATAACACCAACAAGAAGGAAGATGTGCAGGCCACTCATCAGACGAAATTACAGGTCCTTTGCAGCTACTGCCATCAGGAATCACTTAACTCGTAATGCCCTGCTAAACCACTTTGGTCAGATGTTACAGAATGAGGTATCATCCCTGTGTTCATCCAGGGCCCAATCAGTCATAGGAAGGTCTCCCAAGAATGTCTTGCTTGATTTCCGTGGAACGATTGATACCTTGATGGTTGATATGAGAACAGGGCTCCAACTCTTCTCTCCCTTCTGAAACATGCCTCACGTACAAGACGACCTAGAGTTGGCACCAACTTAATCATTGCAATGGTTGTATCTCTCTTATGCAAGCATAGGAAATCTAATGTGTGTCAGCTTCAGAGAATTATTTCACTGATTCTCTACACAGGCCATTCCAGCAAACAGGTAATCTATTTTTGACACATCTTAACAGAAGAAGCTAAGTCACCAGAATGTATACTTTATCATGTAGGTGTACGAGAGACTCCAAAAGCTTGGATTATGCCTTTCCCATTCAAGGACAGTCAAGCTGATTGATGTACTAGGTCAACAGTATGACAAGAGAGTCAATGAGTGGAAGTCTGAAGTGGAAAAAGTCCTGACAGCTTCGTCTCTTAGTGTACGATACATAAACTTATTAAAAAAAACTTTACACTATAATGTTTTTACTATACAATAGGTGAGCAATGGGAATTTTGTAGCACTGAAGCAGTTGTCCACAGTCATGGCCATTCCAAGAGAGAGTATTCAAAGTAATGAGAGTAATGAGTCTAACACTGACAATTGGAATGAAGACTGGGATATATGGGATGGCAGTCAAGATAGTGAGGTAATTTATCAGGTTATTATTATGTTTACCAGGAGAGTTAAGTAGATATGTAGGGAAAGATTATTTTACTCCACTCAAAGCCATGCATATAGCAGGCTTAATTAGTCCATGCAAATGTTAGTAATGTTTTGTTTTTAATTAGTTGGAAGGAAGCCTAATGGAAGAGCCAACTGTCTATGAGGACACGGATACCACTGTGAGTTATCTTTACCAAAGTGTGTCATAATTTTGAATGACACTGATTTTTAGATGGCAAACCTTGGTGCTGCTGTAGCTGTTGCTGACCTACTGCATTCATCTACACCTCTGCATTCATCTACACCTCTGCCTTCATCTACACCTCTGCCTTCATCTACACCTCTGCCTTCATCTACACCTCTGCCTTCATCTACACCTGTCTTGGCCAGTGATGTCGATTCAGAAGTCATGTATCACTTTCAAGCTTTCATTTGTCAGAGATTAACAGTAGTGATCCACTTGAGGAAGCTTCATGTCGCTCTGTTTCCCCCACTCTTAGTGAACAGCTTGAAGTTGTCATGGTAACTCCTACAGTGAGTGAGCCGGCTGTATTCACCCAAGCATCACCTAAATCCTCACAACAGGCCCTGTCATTGACAGCAGGTTACAAGTTGGTTTTTGATAACCTAGATAAAACCATTAAGCCTCGGTATATGCGAAGTGATTCACAAACCATCTCGTTACACTGTGTTCAAGTGTATGGTGTCAGGGATAGAATAGACTATTCTAGTTTCTCAACAGAAAGGCAAACAGAAGTCACTCTTTTTGACATTCTTCCCTCATGTGATGACCTCAACCTTTTGAAGGAAGATTTTACTATTTTAGTTACCAGGATAATACATGCCAACCTACCTTATTTTGGAGATGATTTCAAGAAATTAGTTACAAAGCACATTCCACACAAATACAGTGCCATTATGTCCAAGAAATCTGAAGTGGTGAGTGTGTTTGCTTGTTAGTGCTTCCTGTTAAAGTCCATTGTGGTTGTCAACATTTCTTGTAGTGATGATTGCTTGCAGGCTATCTGTGGGACAATGTGAGGGATAGAAATATTTTTTTTACCCTCCCTTCCCTTCTTCCCTGAATTATTATCACTTTCATTCTCTTTCTTCATCAGTTTATACTTATTTTTCTCTCTCACCCCTTCTTACAAGTTCTATCCCTCCTCTCTCATCCCTGAATTATTATTATTTCTTTCTCCTTCAATTAGGTTGTGTCATTTACTACTAGAAGAGCCACCAGAAGGCCAAAATATTATAGTATTTTCAAACGAACTTGGTGAACTGTGGGTACCTGGCATGCTAGCTCGCATCTTAAAACATGCTGAGTACAAATCAACAAAATAAAAAGTTATAATTATAATCATGCAACACTTCAGCTAATGGTAATGCAATTCAATGTATTTGTAATTAAAACACTATATCTAATAAACTATTTGTATTTTGTACTTGAGTTTTTCAGAGTATTTGTATTTGTATTTAAATTCTATACAGAGTATTTGATCTTAACCCTGCAAGTCTTTTACTCACTAACTCCCCCCCACCCCCCCCACATAGGTTCCACTGGGAGTCATTGACGAGAACGAAGCATCGTATGAAGGGATGACCCGAATTTTGGAGGCGATACAGCTTTATCTGCCATCAAAATTGGTTGATATCCAGAATACAATTCCTGAAACAAACTACGGCAAGAAAAGGTTTTTCTCAATACCTTGTTGGTGGGGATTTGCTGTCTGCCGTAAGAGCAAGAGGTGCTATATACATTCGAAGTAACAGTGAACTGCAAGAGCACAAGTTGAATGGATTTTGTGTGGTCAGCGAAGATTGGCATGCAATGGTCTGTTTAGTCACTATGTTTTGCAGTCCATCTGGAAAGTGTTGTACAAGACCAGTTCATCAATGGACAGAGGAACACTGTACCAGCTGAGAAGTCTTATCAATCGGAGGAATGTCACTGCTCATCCAAAATGTAATGTAGATGCAACAGAAGATTTTTTTGAGTTGGTAGTGGATGCGTATGTGGTCGCCTCTGTAATGTCCTCCCTCAAGATGACAACAGTGCAGGACTGCCCCGATCCATCTGTCATTTCTGAGGATACATGGTGGCAGGATGACCAGGTCAGGGCCAAGGTCCTCAATGACGTGTCCAGGAGAGTGGTTGACAAACATGTGAATCTTGACACGGTCATCAAGAAAAAGAAGGAAGAAGAAACTGCTATCACAGTGTATGATTATACTTCATTAGTGATTAGTCTGGGGCTGTTGTATTTGGATTTTAAAGATGCAGTACGTGAAGGAGATGGTGAGAGAGTATTGAGAATATGGAAGTATTTTATGTTAATATGGAAGGTGACTGGACACAAGAACTATGCATGTGAGGCTTTCACTCTGCTCTCACAGTATATTTTGCTTCCACCACATCTTGCACAGCAACTTAAGTGGTCCAGGTTTGTGAACACTCATGGGTTGCCAGGTCACAACATTAGTTGCGACCTGCATATGGAACACTTAAACCGCCTTGTCAAAACAGCAATGGAAGGTTGGGTTCAAACAAAAAGAAAAAGAAGGCGATGCTCAGAACTGGGAAGGCTGTTGGAATGCTGGCCACCTTCAGTGAAACATTTGATGAGGGGGCGGGTGTTTACAAGCCAAGTGGCAGACACGCTAAGAAGTCATGGCTTCAAGACCTGACCAAGGTTGTTCAGGAGCTTCTAAAAGGAGATGTATTCAATGACAAGACTTTAAAAACCCACAAATCATTTCCTCGAGTTAAAAGATGTATGAAGTTGGATGAACAGCAGTTAAAAGACTGGATAATTAACAGACTTATACTGCAAATGCACAACATGTCGCCGATCAATTTTGTATCGTGAATTTCCAGGTTGTGAAAGACCATCACTTGGATGTTTGTGTTGTGACGTATGTGCTAAATCATGCCAATGTGGACACTGTCATTCTAAATTAGCTTCATTTGTATTGCCTACTATGCAATAATAATTATTATGAATCATTAAATGGATGTATACTAAATTGTTAAAGGATGACACTCTATCATTTGTTCAGTAGTGTATTGCTTGTCCAAATCACGTGGCTTCTTCAGTATCACTGCAATTGATTGCTTTCCATCTCTTCTTGCACGTCCACTCTCCTGCACGTATGACTCTGCATCCTGGGGGATACCCCAGTGAATGATTTGGTGTATGTCACGACAATTCATTCCCATGCCAAATGCAATTGTAGCTATCACAACTCTCAGAGGTGTTTCAATACTGAACTGTTCCACAATTTTCTTTTTCACAGAGGCATGGGTGCAGTGTGTGAACATGTCAACCACACGATATTTCACATAATCGGGGGAACCTGCAGTGACAGATACAAAAAAATGGCTAGGGGGGTTCTTAAAAAAAATTGATGACCACACCTATTCATAGGTGTAGCAGCCTGTCATGGATTGGTCAGGCTAACGTTGTGTCATGTTTTAAGTATACTGATTTATGAACAATGCAATAATAAAAACTTTAAAAAGTAGTGGGGGAAAAAGTTAAAATTTAGGAAATTTATCTTTTCTATAGTCACTTTTGGAGCAAAATTCATTAGCTATAAAGTTTAAATATCAGTGAAATTTTGATGCACATGCATCACCATCACCGAATTCAATCGCTCCTGCAACATAGTAGATCGTAGATATGTTTTTATACGACGCATTGCTGAAAATGATCTCTCACTAATAGAATTAGTAGCTGGAACCACCAATAAAGTGCGAGCAACTTTGATTACTTGAGAAAAGAGGCTTATTTCAGCAACTGACATGTCTTTTAGTAGTTGAATGATATCTGCAATTCCAATGTCTTCCTTAATACTGTAGTTACTGTGGAAGCAGGATAGCTGAGCCTCAAGTGTGCTCCTGTTGAAGTCATCATGATATAGATCAAACAAGCCATCATTCTCACTACCTGTGTCACCTCTGATCAAAAACCGATTCTGGATGCAGGAAGTTGTGGCATCTAAAGCTTCAAAATATATTGCACGGTAATGGTCTTCAGGAGAAGAATGATAATTCCCAGTGCTACTGTGATCATCAAATCGTTGCGGTGCTCTTTTTTTCCTTAGCAGTCGGGGTTCATCAATGCCAATTTCCTCTGCTTCTTTCTTAATCTTTTGCCACCACTGTTTGTAGTTTTCTTCAGTTCGTATTGACTGGTCTTCTGTAATGTTTTACTCATGTTGTCAGTGTGTTTCAGGATAATTAGAACAAGATTGGCTCCAAAAAAGTATTCAAATTTCCTCATTTGACTGCTGACTCCATTTACTCTAGCTCGAGTTTCGGAATCCAGACATTCTTCCAATATAGTTTCCCATAATTCCAAAATGACTTCATAGTTGTCATGAATGCTTTGAAAAGTTTCATTACGCACCGTCCAACGGGTTGGGCACAAGATACGAAAACCCATAGTATCAGGTGAAATATCAGCTTTTACTTTTTTAAACATAAATTGACGTTTAGGGGAATACTGGAAAAGTTTACTAATTTCATGTGTGGTATCCATTACTGACTGCAAAACTTTAACACTTTTTATAGAGTCTGCTACTGTAAGGCTTAATGCATGCCCATAACAATGAGTAAAGAGGGCACGAGGTTCTTGCATTAATATCTGTGTCTTGACCCCATTCCTAGCACCAGCCATATTGCTACCACCATCATAGCATTGTCCGAGACATCGAGAAAGGTCAAGATTAAGTCTTACCAAGACATCTTTCAAAACTGATACAATAGTGTCTGCTTTGATGTTAGGACATAAATATAGACCAATAAATTCCTCATGTACTTCAAGATCAGGATCAACATATCTAATGCAGATTGTCAGCTGCTCTTTGCTTGACACATCAACACACTCATCTATCATGATGGTAAAATAATCTGTTTGCTGAACTTGCTCAATTATAGATCGAATAATAGCATGAGACATCAGTCCCAGCATTTCGTTTTGAATCTCTGGACTGGTGTATTTATCTCCTTTACTACTAAGCCACGCTTGACTGGGTTGACCCAAATAGCGTCCTCCCATTTCTTCATATAAAAGATCCCTCAACGTTAGCGTGCTCGTGCTATTTTGTAAATAGTACTTGGTGGTGTTGGGTCGATGGCGCTTGTAGCAGTCGGATTGATATGTATCGCGATTTTGCTTGTTCAGGCTCCTTTAAATAGGGGTCAAGGTAATAATGTTGTGCTAGTAACCTATAAATATTAAAAAAGATGTCCACTTTGGACTTTATAAGAGTAAATTTTATTTGAACTTTATTAAATAAAGAGAAAACTATAGAATTTTTAAATATACCAACAATAAATGGCGAATGAGCGAAGCGAGCAAGACTTTATTGGCTAAATGTGAACAAACGAAAGCAGCAAAACGAGCAGTAAACTAAAAGAAAATTGTTCTCGTTAAAGTCAGCGAATCGAGCTAAGGGGGAAAGCATTAACTATAGAAGATTGTAAATTAGCTAATGTGGTTTTGATATAAACAGCTAGTATATATATCTTACCTGCTCTATAGTAGCAGCCTGTTAACTCTTTTTTGATTAACTATCCCCACTAGATTTTCTTTAGGGTTTGAAAGTTATTTGGGTCAGTTTTCTAGCATTTAACAGCCCCGCTCCCTACAAACTTTCCGCTGACCGTTTCTAGTGCCTTCAAATAATACCACACCATAATAATGCTATTAAAAAACATTTTTTAAGTTGCAAAATCTGAATTGAGACTCTTTAGTGGGAGTCTCACTTTGCTTGCCCAATGCCTTATAATACCTGTAAACTACAATTTGCGAATAAATCATAAAATAATATTGAAATGGAAAATAACTCGTTGTCACACAGTAGAGTGTCGGCTTGGCTAGTTAGGAGCTCCAACTTCCCGCTAGGATTTTTTTTTTTGCAATAGGTAACCTGTCGTTCACTTTAAAAACACTTATAACAGGTGTTGAACTACAACATTTCAAAAAAAGACGCTGTACCCACATCTCTCGAACACGCTATGGAATTTTAAAGTTAACCATAATTTCCGACCACTACCAGTACCACTTTGACAGAGACCTGCTAAGTTGATTTGTGGTGAGTCAAGACAGTGTGACTAAGAAGAAACTAGATAGGCTAGTGAAGCTGCAGTAACTGAGGTGAGGATATACTGAGCATATCTATGGACTGAGTATCACACTATTATTTAAACACCCCATGTTACACACATAAGACTGCCTTTTGAGCCAATATATTATAATAGTTAGTGTTTTTTTTTAGTTGTGAAATTGAAGTACATAAGAGTGTTTTCAATATATTTCTCAATTATGGACAATATTACAATAATTAATTGAAGTGATAATATCATTATTATAATCTATTGTAGTCTGAAAGAAGCCGCGCAGGCTTTCATTTGTGCACCCAGCACAAGTGAGGGTTTCTTCTGTGCTCTTTGCAGCCAGTCCAACTCTAACTTGTCAACAGCAAAATCTTGGAAGGATCCAGATTCCATCGCATATGTTACTACTCTAGATCTTACTCTAGATTCTCCCATATGTCGACCCTGTATACATGATATCTCCAGAGTTCTCAAGAACCCTGATTCTTTGCCTAGGTGGAAGGAAGAAGAAAAAAAACAGGATGAAAGTGCTGTGTTTCTAATTGTTTTGAAAAATCATTTACATGCATGAGAAATACACCTATCACGTCATTGGAAATAGATACTGAAAACTCTGAAACTTTTCCATTATGCAAGCACCATTACTTTTTGATAAAAAACAAAGAATTAAATCTTCAAACAACCTGCCCAACCTGCAATATTTCTTTACATAACAAAACTACCCGAGCTTGCCCTGATGCAAAACGAGTCCAAAAATATTTTGAGAATACTGGATACAACATTGAAATATCTACAGATAGTAAGGTGTGTTTTGCTTGCTATAAGTGTCAGTTGCAAATTCTTAAAAATGAGTCTGTAGTCAGCACAGACACAGACCTGCAAGGCATCATTTCAGATCTAACAACTTCTATGAAGACAAGAAGTACAGCAAGTACTATTTAACTTAGCAATGATACATACATCAGTCTATGTTGGAGACGTCTTATTAGCTAATGAGAGCATGCTCCTACCTTCTGTACACAACCTATTCTTTGAAAAGTTCAAAATAAATATGACAATGTGCAACAGTAGTATTTCAGATGAGCCACTGGTTACAGCTCGGTGGGTACTGAGCAATTTTATTGCCACTTACAAGCATCACCTCAGCACAGTCTGCAAAATTAAGAAACATGGAACAATATTGTACCGAACAGGTTGTGATTTACTTACAACTTTGAGCAAAGCATTATATAAGTCCAAATCTAATTCTAAGGTACAGAGTGAGTCAGTACCATGTCCTAGTCAAAGCATGGATGACAGTGGAAAAATTTAATATTGCTTTGAGAGAACAAATCAAGACATACATTGACAAAGATAAAGCGTTACCTTTTCGCTTTGACCAACTTGATATTAATGCCCTTATATCCGAGTTAGATCCAAGTATTTGGTCTTTCATCAATAACATCACCATGTCTACTTCTGAATGCAGAGGTACCAGCAAGTGCATTGGCAACTCAATACTACATGTAAAAAAAGTAAGACGTTTTTTTGCTTGTTTATGATGATGTACATCATTGATGACAGGTGCTAATCTCCAATGCATGGCCTCATAACAGATGTTATTGATAGCTATGGAGGAACTGATACACTGATACGAACCCTCAATAGACTTGGTATATGTAGCTCTATGGACACTCTATCGAGAATTATCCAGTATAGAGTTAGGGAGAGACAAAAAGTTGGACCAGAACATGAGCTATCTGATAAAGCCTTAATAATTATTTTAGCTGATAACATTGATTTTTTGCACAGTTTTTCTAGAGTATATTGTGGAGAAAAGAAGAAATCATTTCATGGTGCTACAATACAAGCTGTACAGCCAATTCCAAGTTTAAAGTCTCTAAATGTAACCCAAATTGCTGGCCAAAAAAGACCAAAATTACCACCTTATCCATCCCCTAACAAAAGTTTTAACTGTCCAGTATCAAAAGTCACAAGAAGAGCATGATCTGGATTAGAATTTCAAAGCAGCTCAACAAAGAAAATAACAGGAAATATATCTACCCAAAGCAATCTCTCAAACGAATATACATGGAGTAATCTTACAGGAGAAATGTTCAAAATCTCTAATACTGAGCAAGCTGAACTCGATAGTTTGAATAAATATCTACACATCTATCAACTCCAAAAAATGTTTATAACAGTGGTTTAAAGAAAGATGAAAAACATTTTTGTGATGTGTTTCAATATTTAAGTATTGTACAACCATTATCAACAAAGAAATCCAATGTAGTCTATTATAAGGCCCTTGACGCTGTTGCTGATGATAAGGACACACTTATGTTTGTCTTACAAGATTTATACAGTGCTTTTATCAAAAAAAAAGTCTATCCTTTCTACTTGCTGAAGGAGATGCAAAACTATAATTATGAAGTATTGCAAGCTATAAAATTTGAGTATGGGCACGAGCATGATTGGTTACTACCACTACCAGGGGATTGGCACTTGCTTAAAATTTTTCAAATTGCTTTAATGAAGCCATATTTTGATGCTGGTCTGAAAGAGCTAGCAAAAGTGTCAGGGTATTCTGTTGCAGCTATTCAGGCATGTAGTAAATTCAAGAAGACCCATTATTTTATAGTAGAAGTGTGGGAAGCGATGTACCAAACTATGGTGACAACATTATTTGAACATTCTGAAAGTGGAAATGAGCCTTCCACTTTTACTCACACAGAATTGATAGCTTTAGTGTCTGACACTATCACCCAGACATGCTGTGAGGGAAATATAGAGAATAAGATTACAGAAGTACTACAATCTCTACAAGAATCCAAGGAAATCATACTATTTATGGAATTCATACAGAAGTGTGCAAACACCAATGCAACCTGGAAGTTTAGGACACAATTTGTATTTGAAGATGCCTTTGCATTCATCAACCTTTACATTGCTTTGAGAAGCAGAAACTGGGAGTTACGGTTAGCCTGCTTGAAGTTGATGGCACCTATTTTTCTGCCTATGAACATTTCACTTGTAAAAAAATTATCTCACAACATTTAGCAGATGTACTCGCACATCCATCTAGTATTGTGGAGCAGTTGAAAAAGGGATGTTTTAGTGTCAGTCTTTCTGGACGTCCATGGCATTCAGTTGCCATAGATAAAGCTCATGAAATGGCTATAAATAAAGATTGTAAAACTTCAATTGTACGACCAACAGAGGACTATATAAATCGAATTGCTATACTTACTTGCCATTTCAAGCAAAATGTTTGGACAATTTAAAAACACAGTTATTTCCTGAGGACAAAAATCCCGTGGACAAAGAGCATACAATCATTTGAGAACTAACTTCAGCGAAAGTGTACAACGAAAATATATTTGAGCAAATGCAGGCCATTAAAACATCAGGGCTTCTGAATGTTACCACTAGTACCTGTCTAGAAAATCCACTATGCCATCAGAAAGCATCACAAGAACAACAATGTGACCTGCTGGCACTTCATGACATTGGGCAAAGTGAATTTGACAAATATATAGACTATTACATTCTCCGAAAATCTAGCATACAAGTATCACAGCGAAAGAGAAAATTATCCACATTTGGTGAAGTAAAAATAAACAAAAGAGGGTTCAGTCAGTTGCAGAAAGATATGAAGTTGGTCAGAACATGTATGCAAAAAAAAATTACTATGGTCAAAAAAATCAAAGCAACCTGTATCATCAGTAGCTGACCAGTACATTCCATTGACATTAGCAATATCTGACAACAATGGACTCCCACGAAAGGGGCAGAAATGCTATACAACCACGACTGTCGAAACTCGATACAAGTGTTCAAGTCCCTCTATATTTTTTAACTCCCTTCCGCGGGTGGAAGCCAGAATGCTGCATTTTGGAAGGTATGATTATGATAAATACAACCCCTACCGAGTCACACGACTTTTGAAGATTATGGCAATTTTCTTATCAGGAGATTTATTATACCACAGTGGGTAAAGGTGCCATAGAGGTTCATATAATCTTTGACAACCCTGGTTGTCTTGGTGAAACTGCGAAATACTTTGAAAGGTATTGTAGAGATTGTACAGCTCAAGTTATGACGGGCCACCTTTGTGATGAAGTAAATGGAAATACTATAATTCCAAAACCTTGGAGGGCAAATTTCATAAATTGCAGAAATTGCAAAAGAAGTTTAGTTATTTTTATCACTAAACACTTACTCAAGTTTGCTTAACAGTTCATGCATGATGGGCAAATGTTAGTTCTGGCTGGAGGCTTTGATGGTGACATTGAAGACACTGCCTGGACAATAACCAAGGTAAAATCAACAAGTTCAAGTGACAGTTGTAGTGAAGGATTAGTGGAACCCAAACTTAAGGTGTGTTGCAGAAGAGACCGACACAAGACTTTGGTTACATGTAAAAAAAGCAACTGTTCCAATATACTAATCATGTCACCCGACACAGATATCTATAGCATAGGTCTACCACTACTAAGTGTATGCGACAAGAACATTATGGTTCAGCTCAATCCTCTATTCAAAAGAATTAAAATACCTACATTTCACTGCTTTCCTCCAAGTCTTGCAAAATGATCCTGACTTGTCATCAATTCCTGCCGAGAAAATACCGCAAATATTTCAGAGCTTGTTTGTATCGACTGGGTGTGATTACATTTCTTTTTTTAGTGAAATGGGAAAGGCATCAATGTATAGAACTTTTTATCAAGATTCTGAGTTTATTAGCAGTGGAAATTTTCCTTTTCTAGGAACTTTGGCTGATACTGAAATAATTAGTGACCAATTTGAAAGCGGATTTTTGGCATTTATAAGGTTAATTGGTGCAGCTTACTTTAAAAAACACAAAAACGGGTTTGAAAACACCAAACCTAGGAGTCATTATAGCACATTTAACGAACCTGGACTATCTTCTTTAGAATGTCACACACAGTGGCTTCAAGATGTCAGAATTAAAGTTAGCGAGAGAAGTCAATTTGAAAATCAAATGGTGCCAAATACTGATGCTCTATTCAGACACTGGAAAAGAAGTTGCTGGGTGATGGACATGTGGCGGCAAGCTGACCATACAGAAATCATACTGCAGTCTTGAACTCAATATGGATAGAAACTGAACAACAAGAAGCTCACTTTTGATTGGGATAGTGAAAAGAATATGAATTTAGTTTAGGAGTGTGTTGATGGATTACTTAAGGGATGCAAATGTAAGACTGGCTGTTGTAACAAGCGTTGCAGTTGTAAAGGAAAGAACAAACCTTGCTCAACAGGCTGTGAATGTACTAACTGCACTAACACCAGTACTTGTGACAACTCTGCTACTCTCACTAGTGAGGACACCAACTTACTTGATGTAACAGTGGAAGAAAACCTGGATGAAGTGTCCCACACTGATTCTACTGGTAACAATGTCATTCCAGGTGGTATAGATGTGTGGTATCATCATCATATCAATTATTTCTGTGGTCACATTTACATTCAAACATATACTATTGTCGATACTAACCAAAAAGGATAAAAAACCAACACGTGAATATTTAGTTTGTTCAGTGAAAGAATTGTTAGTCGTTTAGCTAGTAGTGGGTGAGTACCAGTCTATCATCGCCCACATTGGTGACCTTGACGGGAATAAGTCCTATGGCTGACGAAGACACCCAGGAGCATGTAGAAGTAACCGCTCGGGCAGTTGGCCACCGTTTCCGTGAAGCTTCCGCCATTTTGGCCATCAGATCCGGAGGTGTGGTTTGCACAAGTGGAGGCATACTTTACCACACGACGTATCACTGCTCAACGTACTCGTTTTGATCATGTCGTTGCCTCTCTCTCTCCAGAAGTCGCTACAGAGATACGGGATCTAATACTGAGGCCTCCTGCCAATCAGCCCTACAAGGTTCTTCGGGAACAACTTATCAAGCGCACTGCTGCATCTGAACAACGGCGCCTGCAACAACTTTTTCATGCTGAAGAACTTGGAGATCGTAAGCCTTCTCAGTTATTGCAACGTATGCAGCAATTGCTTGGAGATCGCACTGAGGCCACAGAAGGTACCTTCCTCCGGGAACTTTTCTTGCAGCGCTTACCTGCAACTGTTCGTATGGTTCTGGCATCCACTGGTACTTCTGCTACTACCTTGGAGCAACTTGCTGACCGTGCAGATAAAGTAGTAGAAGTAGCAGCTCCTACTATAGCAGCCACATCAGCATCTCCTCAGTTACCTGAGTTGCTTTCGGAAATTGAACAACTTCGTACTGAACTCCGACGACTGCAAACATCCGTCCACACCCTCTCTCGCCAGTCACGGTCCAGAGGACGCTCCAGCTCTAGAAATCAAGCACTAAGTCCTAGCCCTGGTCGAGCGAGTAGTGACAATCCTACCGTTTGCTGGTACCACCACAAATATGGTGAGTTGGCTAGAAAATGCAAACCTCCCTGCTCACATGCAGCGCAGTCAAACGACACGGCCAGCCATTGATGGCGACCAGTGGGTCTGGCCTTTATACCTGTTGCCTATTGCACATCACTGACCGCTCAAATCATCTCACCTTTCTCGTAGACACTGGTGCACAAATTAGCATGCTGCCACCTACTCATACCGATCGTCTCAGGAAACAGGAAGGTCGAAATCTTTCAGCGGTTAATGGTACTGGAATAGCGACATACGGCACACGCTCTCTTACTTTGGACTTGAGTTTACGCAGAACTTTTCGTTGGATATTTGTGATCGCAGACGTTCAGAAACCACTACTGGGTGCTGATTTTCTACACCATTTTGGTCGTTTAGTGGATCTCATGAATGGGAAGTTAGTGGACACTAACTCCCAACTTTCGATCATGGGACTTCTCGCCAATGATTTTCCTCCGACAGTCACTATACCTTACTTTCAACCACATGCATGAATATACTTCACTTCTTTCCAAGTTTCCTGAACTTACTCGGGTGCATAATTACCATGATAATCCAGTCAAGCATGATGTAACTTACCATATTACTACCTCTGGACCTCCAGTTTCATGTCGAGCTAGGCGTCTCTCTCCTGAAAAACTCACTATCGCCCGTAAAGAGTTCGAACATATGCTGGATTAGGGCATCATTCGCCCCTCCTTGAGCAACTGGTCATCTCTACTTCACATGGTACCTAAGAAGACCGAAGGAGACTGGAGACCATGTGGAGACTACAGAGCTCTCAATCATATTACTGTATCAGACCGTTACCTCATCCCACATATTCAGGGTTTTCCACGTCACTTTACGGTTCTACAGTTTTCTCTAAGATTGATTTGATTAGAGCTTACCATCAAATTCCAGTGGATCCTCCAGACATCCCAAAGACAGCTATCACCACACCATTTGGTTTGTACGAGTTTGTGTGAATGCCGTTTGGCCTTAAAAAACGCGGCACAGACTTTTCAATGTTTTATCGATCAAGTTCTTCGTCGCCTGGCTGATGCTTCAGACACCACTGTAGGCATAGTACTCCAGCAATACGTTGGTAATTGCAATCCTTGTTGGCCAATTCTCAAGCATCTTCCTTGCAAATCTTCTTTTCTGCGACAACTCGACTGGGATCCCCAGACCGTTTGTACCCGTAACTCTTCGTAAAATCGTTTTCAAAGCTCTCCATTCCTTTTCTCATCCTTGACTCTTGGCCAGACGAAACGACTAGTGATGAGATGTTGGGTAGCCCACATCTTTGGCATCCGTCATCAACATACCACAGCATACCACCCAGCAGCAAATAAAATGGTGGAACGCCTGTATCACCAGTTGAAGACTGGTCTTAGATGTCATTGGGGTCCAACGCCATGGATTGATCGCCTTCCTCTAGTTCTCTTGGTGTCCGAACAGCCTTAAAAGCGGATTTGAAGTATACACCCGCGGAAATGGTCTATGGAACTACTCTCAAACTCCCTGGACAGTTTTTCGTACAACAGCCAAACTCTGAAGAACTGATGGATCATATTTCCTATATTGATCGTTTGAAGAGAGCACTATGAATAACGTGGTTTTCCAACCACCCCGGGTGGGCTCACAACCTTCAGTTTTGTACATCCAGACCTACGCACTTGCAGTCATGTTTTCGTCAGGCATGATGCCACAAAACCACCACTTCAGCCAAGGTACAATGGACCATATAGAGTTTTGGAACGTAAGGAACGCTTTTTTGTGATTGAACATGGTAATCGCAAAGATTCTGTCTGTATAGATCGTCTGAAGCCTGCCTATCTCAATGAGACACTTCCTGAACACACTAATCCTTGTAATCATACATCAAATTTGTCCACTCGACCAACTTCACATGCAGTTACTAGGTCAGGCCGTCATGTACATTTTCCAGATCGTTACAAATAATTTTTTCTTTTCGTTCATTTTTTTTTCATTGTGGTATCATCATCATATCAATTATTTCTGTGGTCACATTTACATCCTGTCAAACATAATATACTATTGTCGATACTTACCAAAAAGGATAAAAAACCAACACATGAATATTTAGTTTGTTCAGTGAAAGAGTTGTTAGTCGTTTAGCTAGTAGTGGGTGAGTACCAGTCTATCATCGCCCACAGATGATTTGATGGACTGAGAAGATAACATTGTATCTGAAGAGGAATATTTATAACAATATACTTTCTTGCTTATATGCATATTTCCATTTTGCTTGACATACATACTTCTACATCTATCGATACATCTCTTTTTTAGCTAAATTTCAAAGACATCCATCATTTTTATTTAAAATGTTAATCTGTAATGTATATATTTTTATGATTTTGAACATGTTCTGATGTGCACACAAAGAACTAAAAATTAAAGTGAGACGATACCGTCTGTTCGTAACATATGTACTTTGTAAAACAGCGTTTTATAATAACGAAGCTTCCCCGAACAATTTTTGGTACACTGAATAAAGCAGTGTGATAACTAACCTTCATAATGCACTCCCACACAGTAACTGTAGCAAGCGCCAATAGGACGTCTTAGCTGTTTTACTAAAGACACACACGACAACTTTCCCAGCGATAGTGAGAGTTACAATTGCGTCACCATGCAAATAAAGTCACGTGCGCAACCCGTTGGCGGTTGGACTGTTAAGACAAAAAATAATCAAGCCAATATGAGAGGAAAACATAAATGTGACATAGGTGACTTGATCGTTTTCCTACCTAAATTCAAATTTGCCATTATGGCTACATCACAATCAAAACTCGTTCTAATCTGTCCATAGTATGGTTAAGGTCGACTAGTGGTTACCTACTGGCAGTCGTTGAGTCGTCGATGAACACTTGTAGCAGAGTAGACTTATACATTTTGGTGTGTTATATTTGGCTACATATCCCCTTTGATAAGTGTGTGGCTTTGGCCGCAGTGCGCATGTGCGGGGCTGCCTCTCACGCAGCCCCACCTTCGCAGGGTCTCGATTGGGGGCTTACCGAGCATTGGCCGTCAGCGTCTCAGGCTCGCCTTACAGCGGCCGCAGCTTTACCTAACGCTGCGACCGCGTCACCCCAATGCCCTATGCGTACTACAACCAGCTCACGGAAGACCTTATGCCAACCTAAGATCCCCCGGAGACCCTGCCCCCTCCAACCCTCATAACTACCGGGTAGAGGCGGGTGGGTGACTTCGCGATCTCGGGCTTCGCCCGTTGCTTTCCCTGACTGTCTGGTGGTCCTTTCACCATTCTTACTACTCATGCTTTCTTATTTTTACTAAACTCTAAATGATGCTTCCCACTGCATGAGGTCCTTATAGCCTGGCCCTGCAGCGCTCCGCGCATGCGTAGGCCTAATGCCAGTAGATCCTCCCACTCCCTGGCCGGTAACCTCGGTCCGCTCTGCTTCACCTGCCGTTACCTACTGGCAGTCGTTGAGTCGTCGATGAACACTTGTAGCAGAGTAGACTTATACATTTTGGTGTGTTATATTTGGCTACATATCCCCTTTGGTAAGTGTGTGGCTTTGGCCGCAGTGCGCATGTGCGGGGCTGCCTCTCACGCAGCCCCACCTTCGCAGGGTCTCGATTGGGGGCTTACCGAGCATTGGCCGTCAGCGTCTCAGGCTCGCCTTACAGCGGCCGCAGCTTTACCTAACGCTGCGACCGCGTCACCCCACAGACACCCCCCACTCTCGACCCTGTGGCGCCTGCATCCAGCCAGCCACACTCCCACACTAGCGCATAGGATCCATCCCCACACCATACTACCCAACCCGACTGCCCGTACTCTCCATACACCCCTTGCCTAGGTTGAATCATAATGCACAATAACGGCAAAATAACGGCACATACAATACCTCAGCAAAATGACAAATAGGTGACTGCTACACTATTGGGACCGATCGAGCTCCGACTGCTGGTCCCTCTTCACTTTGGAGGCCTCAGTCCACTTCTTGGCAGCCCCAGCTTGGGCGCCTTCTTTCTTTCTGATGTACCCTCGGTACTCACGACTTTTCCAGCGGCCCAGAGCTTTCACGTCCTCGTCGGACGCCCCTCTCTCGGCTGCAGCCGTAGCTGCACCAATTCTGAAACTGTGCCCTGAGATCCCACTGGCCGAAAGGCCTGCCTTCTCCAGGGCACACTTGACTTCAGACACAAAGCTTCTCCTCGTCAGTCCCTTCCCATCTTCGTCGGCGAAGAAAGGTCCTGGTCCTCTACCGCGGGCTGCCATGAACAGCAGCACCGCTCTCACTGGGCACAGCTCGTCCTCTCTGCTGTACAGGGTGACCATGACCCCTGTTCTCAGCCGGTCCGTCTTGGACTCTTTGATGCACAGTCTGATCCACCCAGGCCTCGGTGCATCCTCTAGCACCACGTCTTCCCAGGTCAGGTGTGCCTTCTCGTCAAAGCTGACTCCGTCTGGAGTCAGTGCTTCCCCAACTCGTAGGCATCCAAAGAAACAACAACATGCCACGGCCCAGAGCATCGTACCTTTTCGGCCATCACGGTCCCAAGATGCTTTCATGGCCACTAAGTGATGCCATCTCACTGGTCCCCTTTTCAGTCGGTCTTTTTCTCCAACAACTTCCATTCTGGCCAGACCTTTTCTCACTTGTGCCAACCTGGTCATGGCACTCCACTGTGGAGCACCTAGGCCAGCCTTGATCTGGGCCCAACGGATCCCAGCCAAATGATACTTGACCGCACCTCCTTTCAGCCCCTCTTTGGCCAATGTCACCACATATGCCGTGGCCTTGTCTTCTGACACAGGGAGAGGAGTCTCCCCCAGACCCTCGCACCATTCCCTGTACTTTTCCCAAACCGAAGTGTATCTTTTCCTTGTTGGTTCTGCCACTGACCATTCTATAGCAGCCCCAACAGCTTCTCCCACTCCGGCTCGCACCAGGATGGACCTTTCTTGCAGAGCACCTCCAGGAGTTCCCTCGGTACTGCCGTTGGCTCCATCTCCGCTCCCTGCATTAACATACGGGCAAATTCTGCCTCATTTCTAGACAGGGCATCTGCCACTCTGTTGTCCACCCCTCTTATGTGCTCTACCCTCACAGCCAACGACAACGTCGCCTCCACCATGGCCAAACATCTCAGCATGTGCATGGATCTCTTTTCTTTGCAATTCCCAGCACCCACGGCCGCCACTACTGACATGTTGTCACATCTGGCCGTGATTGTGCCTTTCCACCATCTCTTGCCCCACACCACCATTGCCACTACAATGGGCAATAGCTCCTTGGGCATGATGGACCATTCTGCCGTGCCCGGCACTTCGTCCCATTTGATCTGGAACCATTTCCCATTCCAGAACGCTCCGCAGCCCCAGCTGCCCGATGCATCAGACACCAGTTCTATCTCGACCCCTTCCACGGTCATCCATCCACTCAGCAATGACGTGCCATTCCAATTCAGCCCGAACTGACGCCACCATTCAATGTCAGCCCTTGCGTCCAGGTTGAGTCTTACTCTCTGACCGTCTCTGCGGACTCCCGCGAGCCTGCTCTGTAGCCTTCTCTTGAAGGCCCTTCCAGGCCGCACCACCTTGCATGCATGGTTGAGAGAGCCTACCAGTGATTCCAATTCTCTCCTCCTGCAATGCTTCTTGCTCCCCCACTTGGCCAGGAGCTCTCTCAACTCTGACACCTTGTCTTGGGGCAATCTCAACTCTCCTTTGATCGAGTCGATCTCTATGCCCAAGAAGGTCAGAACTTCGCAAGGCCCCTCTTCCTTGCTGTCATCTAGGGGCATGCCCAATCTCTTGCACGACTCTTTGAACACTGCCATCGTGCTCTGACATTCATTGGTGCCTTTGCTACCCACTACTATGAAGTCATCTATGTAGTGTCTGATCCAACCGGCACACTCATTCTCCACAATCCATTGGACTGCATCTCCCAGCGCCGTGAATAGCAACGGTGCTGATCTCAAACCAAACGGGAGGGTACCGTCCACGTACTTGACGCCCTCCCATTCCATGCCCAAGAGCCATCTGTCTCTGGGATGCACTGGCACATTACGATAGGCCGCCTTGACGTCGGCCTTTGCCATCAGTGCCCCCCATCCCAGCTCCCCCACTCTGTGGGCCACCTCGTCTACTGACGTGTACGTGACACTAGCCAGGTCTTTGCTGATACCGTCGTTCACACTGCATCCCTCTGGTGCAGACAAATTTACTATCAGCCTCCACCGACCTGGCTTGCCTTTCTTGGGGATCACACCGAACGGGGAGCACTGTACTTCCACGGTGTCCCCGTCCACTCTCCAGATCCTTCTCTCCTGCAGTTCATTCTGCAGGTAATTGGTAATGATATCTCTGTGTTGAGACGCCTCATACATTGAGCCTGTCTGTGACCCTAGCCGCGACCTATCTTGGTCGTGCCCCAGTCTGAACCCGCGTCTCAACCCTCTGACCAGGAACTCTACCCATTCTTTGTCCGGGTGTTCCCCCAGGTCCTTTTCCCACTGCTGCCACTTCAGAGGGGTGACCACCTCCTCTGCTCCCTGCAGCACTTTGCTACTCGAGCCCTCCGACTTTCTCTCGAGTTCCAACAACTGACTTGTGAAACGGTACCCTGCAACAGCAAAATAACAAGCTGAAGCCCTTCCGTACCGAGACACTTCCAACCCTAACTACGTGTGTGTATTCTATCTACGGCATGCATTCTAACTACCCCAATCCGCCCCTATGTATCCTTCCCGCTCTAGCTACCATCCCGGCTCCGCTACCCTCTACTACTACTGACACTCGCCCAGACACTCGCCCAACTCTGCAGTCCTTGACTGCCTACTTGCACCCCATCGGTGACCCAGTAAACAGATGAGCAATGATCACCAAACAATAATACAATATGATGACACATGAACAATGATGCGAGGTCCCCACATTAAGACGACTTGTCTGTAGTCTTGCATACTGCTGCCGGGTGCTCTCCCCCGCAGGTGGCACAAACATGGTTAAACCGGCACTGCTGTCCGTAGTTGCATCTGCCTTCCCCCTTGTTAAATTGGAAACACGTTCCTCTCTTCTTGGAGTCAGCCCTTCTCGACGCAAATCCCCCACCAGGCTTCGTTTCACTGCTAGTGGGTTGCGAAGAGTGAGTGACGTCTAACATCAGGGGAAAGTTCTCTTCGCCCCACACCACGTCATTCCTTCCAGCAGCTTCTCTCCTGAATCTCCGGTCATACCTGACCACTTGTGCCCACGGGTGTCTTTTTGCCAGCCTGAAGATCACCTCCCTGTAGGCTGCCAGCGGGATCCACATGTCGGCGTTTCCCGTGGCCCATGCCAGATTGAACAAGGTGAAGCAAGTGCTCCACGTCGCCAGATCAGGAATCTCCTTCATGGTGCTCTTTCTCTTGCTCGTGGCCCCGATCGACCCTCCGTCGTCGGGATCACCACCATCCAGTCTCAGACCCCCAGTCACACTTGGGCCATCATCAAACACAGGGAACATGGCGAACTCCACGAAGGCACCCTCTCTGATCTTTTCCACTGTCTTTTTATCCAACGGAGGCTGGTTCTTTAGGAAGTGGACCACCCCCACGTCCTTCTTGGCCTCCTTATTCTCTTTGGGGTCTCTCTGGCCTCCCAACGACTTCACTGAACTGTCGTCCCCACCAGCCCCTGTTGCCTCCACACGGGCCCCTTTCTCTCTGGCTACTCTCGCCAGACTCTCCAACCCGCCTGCATACATAGACAACCATTTGGTGAACCACTAGGCGTCCTTTAGAACACCCGTTCACTCTCCCATTGTCTTTCCCCCAGGCCCGGCCATATATTGTGATATCTGAGAACGACTTTGTGCCCCATGGCCTCGGTACCCATTCACCATCCCACATATGGTCCCTCCTCGGGCATTTGGCAATCTAGAACGTTCCAATGCCCATACACTCGGGCACCCGTTCCCTGCAGCCCTACACTTGATCTCTACCTGGCACATCCAACTTCTCACTCGGGCATCTCACCCAACTCCTGGGTACCCTTGCAGCCGTGCCTTAACTTATACACTTGGCAACTACTCTACCTGCCCAACTTGCAGGTACTTCGTTGCAATCACCTGGCAATTACTCTACCTGCTTCCCTTTACGCCGGTACTTCGTTGCCTATCTCCAGCAACTTACTCTACCGTCCCCTTATGCAGGTACTTCGTTGCCCCACCAGGCCACTCGTGCAACCCTATTGCACCCTCTGGGAGCCACATGCCTCCTCGAGCCACTCGGGCACGGTCCCATCCCTTCGTGCTAAGGCACGTCTAGGACAATACTGACCGTCTGCCCCCAACTCTGCGTGGGATTCACTCCCGGCCACCAGCCCTAACTACACTACGTTCCTAAGCATGAGTCCACCCGCCCAGTGTACCTAACTACCCCGAACCGAACTTGCTCCACGGTTCATCACTTCATACCGCACCCAGTGTCTGAACTCACAATTTCCTGACACTCGCCCACTGGCTGCTTCCACAAAGCCCATATAGCTCGGTTGATCACGTACCTACACCGGTACGGAGGTGAGCGTCAGGAACATTTGTCTCAGCTCTTCCAGCTTGCCTAACCCATCCCTGACTGTACATACTGCTCACCCCAGCCTACCCAGCAAGATACACCCCCTGCTGGTCCGTAGGTACCCTATCCACCAACTTACCCTCTTTTGGATTCGCTAGCTTAAGAACGGCCCCAGACAGCGCCTCTACCTGGTCCTGCACCTTTCTAATCGCGACAGCATTGGACATGATCACTCCTCTGATCTCTCTCATCCCAACTCTGGGTTCCTCCTCGCTGTCCGATTCCCCCTCAGAACTCGAAGCCTCTTTCCTCCTTTTGGAGACAGGCTCCTCACGCTCTCTGACTTCGCGATCTCGGGCTTCGCCCGTTGCTTTCCCTGACTGTCTGGTGGTCCTTTCACCGTTCTTACTACTCATGCTTTCTTATTTTTACTAAACTCTAAATGATGCTTCCCACTGCATGAGGTCCTTATAGCCTGGCCCTGCAGCGCTCCGCGCATGCGTAGGCCTAATGCCAGTAGATCCTCCCACTCCCTGGCCGGTAACCTCGGTCCGCTCTGCTTCACCTGCCGTGACCCAAAGAGCGTCCTCCCATTTCTTCATATGTGACCGGTTTTGGGAAAATCAGCCTAAACGTGGCAAACAATTTTTTTCAGTATCCCCGGGCAAAGCCTTATGGGTCGATTTTTTTCGAAAAATTTTTTATGGCAGAAATGGATAGACACCAGTTAGCTCTAGCTTATGACGCAGTTGAACTCACAGTAGGAGGCTAGAAACACTAGCAGGTTGGACTCGTGTACGAGAGTTACTAAGAAATTATTGGCGGGCTTTTCACTAACAGCGGGGAAAAAACTGTAGCTAACTAATTCACTTACTATTTACTCACGCAATTCTCGCCATCATAGTTTCTTAAAGAGCCCTGCATTAAGCCTTTTAGACTTCTTTCAATCCCCTGTAACTGGTTTATTACTAGTGTCACGGAGACAAGCAGTAATAGTATACGGACACAAGGCACGCCCCCTGACCTTAGCAACGCCTTACCGGGCGTTTTTTCGAAATCAGCAATAATAAGTTTAGCAAAAATACTAAAGTGTTGTAGTGCGTAGGCGAAGACAACTTGCGCTACAGCTTCCAAATTAGGAGGACGGCATCCCAAGGCCCCGTGCAGCCTACTGGTAGAATAAATTAGAAAACTTTAGATGCCGCGTTTAGGCCGATTTTCCCAAAACCGGTCACATATAAAAGACCTCGCAACGTTAGCGTGCTCGTACTATTTTGTAAACAGTACTTGGTGGTGTTGGGTCGATGGCGCTTGTAGCAGTCGGATTGATATGTATCGCGATTTTGCTTGTTCAGGCTCCTTTAAATAGGGGTCAAGGTAATATATGTTATGCTAGTAACCTATAAATATAAAAAAAAAGTCCACTTTGGACTTTATAAGAGTAAATTTTTATTAAATAAAGAGAAAACTATAGAATTTTTAAACATACCAACAATAAAATGGCAAATGAGCGAAGCGAGCAAGACTTTATTGGCTAAATGTCAACAAATGAAAGCAGCAAAACGAGCAGTAAACTAAAAGAAAATGGTTCTCGTTAAAGTCAGCGAGTCGAGCTAAGGGGGAAAGCTTTAACTATAGAAGCTTGTAAATTAGCTAATGTGGTTTTGATATAAACAGCTAATAATTATATATCTTACTTGCTCTATAGAAGCAGCCTGTTAACTCTTTTTTGATTAACTATCCCCACCAGATTTTCTTCAGGGGTTTGAAAGTTATGTGGGCCCGTTTTCTAGCATTTAGCAGCCCCGCTCCCTACAAACTTTTCGCTGACCGTTTCTAGTACCTTCAAATATTACCACACCATATAATGCTACTAAATATTGAGATGAAGACTTCTAGCTCGCGCCGATGAAGGCGCATTAAAAATAGAAATGGTAGACGAACGCTAACGGCAAAATGTACACGACTGTACTGTTACATTACAATAATGTGACAGTGATAAACCAATATTGAAGTTTGTCTACAATTTACAAATCCCGAGACACGAGGGCGAACCCTAAGTGTTGGTGTGGGTTTGTGAATCGCAATACAAACCGATTTGTATTGGTTAATAACTACTTTACAGCCCGTTGAGCTGTATTTATAGCTCCCTCCGGTCATATCCCTATTACTTTTTAGTCGTTGCTACGAATTATATAACGTTTTCCCCTCTAATACATTTTCGTACGTGAATACCTGGGACCATATCAGATTTATAGTAAGCGCGGTCGCTTGGATAATGGGATTGTTATTATATAATATATATATATAAATATTATATTATTATTATTGTTCGGGACTACACCCTCCAACCGCCAGAACTGATTGCCGCATGAACGGAACATTTCATTTGTGTATGTGTGCGTTTTTCTGTAGCGCATGCTCAGTGTTTTTATTTGATATGATGCTCACTTATGTTTGGTTCAGTTCACCTTGTGCTACTGTCAGTTCATTAAAAAGACTTTGAATTAGTTTACTTGTGTTTGCGCGTTGCCCACTACTGGGCTGGTCCTTCGCCTACTGAGCTCAGGGATTTACAACCCCTGTTCATGGTCCTTCGAGCCGGATCCGCTACTGGTGACGGTGAGAGTACCAGCGAACCCTAGCTCTACTACTATTAGCTATCTACTCTGCTCTGGCCTACTACTTGGTCACTAATTAGCTCTTGCACTACCTGCTGAGTGTAGTTAGCTAGCTACTTAGGCTATTTGTTAGTCTAAGCTGTTGTCTATTCGTTGGCTTCCCTGCGTTGGACTTCAGTAACCATCCCTTCAGGATACCTCTACACGGCATCGACTTTTCGATTCGCCTACGTCTCTTCTGGACGCCCCGGCACACTCCTTTAGTTGCTCTCTTCGAAGGACGCCATCGTCTTCGTGACTCCTCCTACCTCTAATATCTTCCCGCGATTCACACTTCAGGCTTCCGTCACGTGACCTATTCTGCACTTTGGCGCGAAACCACTTCTCTTCAGATAACCCCTTACCAGGTTTTTATCTTCCGTGAACAATTACCGTCTCAGCTTCAGCATCTTCTGTGCAACATCACATTACCGCTTTGGACTACTCCATTGTTGAATCCTACTCACCTTCAGTGAAAGAACACTCCAATTTATTCCTCTTCAAGGAACAGCGCCTACTCACTTCTATTACTTACCTACTTCTTCTAAATTGGTCTGCGATTCTTTCTATATCATGGCCACCGTCACAGTTCCTCAGGCAAGGATCAGAAGATCTACTGCTCGCACCCGAGCTACTAGGCAGATCCATAACACAGAGAAGCTTCTCACACTGGACATTCGAGATATCCCTACAGATGACCTCCGGCGGAAACTGGAAGCATTCAAAGCTGCCATGCAGGGGGAACTTGAAGCTCAGGATCAGCTGCTGAATATCATGGCAGCAGAGGGAGCAAGCGAAGAGGATTTGCAGAAAGAAGTGGACAACAATTTGAAGGTGGAAGACATCTACGACGGGCACATTGAGAAGATGCAAGATGCCATAGACAAGGGAACATTTTTTCTCCGCCATCAGGAATTGAGGAGCTCTGCGGATTCTTGGCTGATGCATGGTGTGCCCACCTCTGCTGACTTTGCTACTTCTGGCAACAAGTTGGTGTCTGAAATGCAAGGCCTCATCAGGTCACTGAATCCACATTCAACCCATGCTACCTTGGGTACCATTCTCACCTCACTCAAGAGTCAGCTGGAACAAGTTATGACTGTGTTACACCAGAAGGTTCCTCCTTCAGCTGCTGCTGCTGCTGCTCCAGCAACGGCTGCACTTACCCCAGTCAGGAAACCTGCTCCGTATCAGATCAAGGCACCCACCTTCAGCGGGAAAGCCCTGGACTATCCCTCCTTTGAGGAAAGACTGACTGAGGTGATGAAGTGTCACTGGGACTCCTACACAGACAGTGACAGAGTGTCTATTCTGTCAGAAGCTATGATGGATCCTTCTGCTAAGGAACTCGTCAACACCTACGCCTCCTCTGGATATCAGACTGCTCTCAAACAATTGAAGGAGAGGTACGGTCGTAACTCAGTAATCTATCCCAAGTATGTGGAAGATTTGGTTGCAAGATCAAGATACGAGTACGACCAAGAAAGCATGACCAACATAATTCGTAGAGTGGAATACAATCTGGATGCAATGGATAAGATAGGAGCAAAAACTATTGAGCAGATGGTTGTGGCACTTGTGGTCAGGGACTTCAACGAGGAGTTACATAAAGAATGGGCCCGTCACTTGGGGTCCTCAGACAAGATTCCAGACAGAGAAAAGTTGATGGAGTTCGTGAGACCTTTGTCCCACAACCTGCCAGCCCGCTCCAAGCCTCCCAACCATCATCCCAATAACTCCAAAGCCACTGCCAAGAAGGAAGACTCCGTCTCCAGCCCTAGCTCCACTTCCAGGAAGTCTACTACTTCCTCTGCTACCAACATTCACAACAAAGCCTGCGCCCTCTGCAAGGGCTCCAATCATTCATGGGCTCGATGTCAAATCTTTCTCGATGCAGATCTCAACCAGAGATGGGCTCTGATCAGGCAGCACAAATATTGTGCTAATTGCCTGCATCAGAGCCATCAGGTGAACAATTGTGCTTCCACATTCACCTGTAGAGAATGCAAGGCAAGGCATCACTCTCTCCTACATCGTGGTGATGATACCTCGGCTAACAAGACCAGCAAGCAGACAGGCAACACTCTCATGACCTCCGTCAAGCCCAAGTCTTCCCCTACTGATAAGAGCACTACTGTCAAACAGCTAAGAGGAGCTTCGATTCGAACAGCATTGTGCACTGTCTACAATGGCCACAGGAGCATCACCATCCGTGTGGCTTTCGACACATGCTGCACTCACTCTATTATTACAGAGAGAGTGGCTTCTCACCTTCATGTTCAATGGTTTCCTGTGAATGTGGACATGAAAGGTCCGGTGTCAACTGTCCATCTAACTCATGGTGTCACCATAGAGGTTGGTCCAGCTTTCCCATCGCCTGAGAAGGTTAAGTTGGATGCAGCTGTCACCTCACTTTCATTCTGCTCCACCCCTCCAGATGGTGTAGAAGATCTACTTCAGTTACCCCTTCTGCAAGGACTCAAGCTGTCCGATGCCGAGTTCGGTGGTCCCATAGACTTCATCCTTGGGACCTACGACCAGTCAGACTTCATTACTGCTGAGCCCACTCGTTTCTCACGTGATCAACACATCACTGCTTCTTCGACTACTCTTGGTTGGACAGTTACAGCACCCACTTCTGGAAAAGACTCACTCACTATTTATTCAGTGGAACTTCAAGAAAATCCATTGGATCACCTGCTGTCTCAACTATGGCAGCTGGAACAAGTGCCCTCTCACAGTACCTTCAGCCCAGAGGAAGAATCAGCGCTCCAACAGTTTCGAGACACCGTTCAGATCCAGGAGGATGGAAGATATTCAGTTAGTCTCCCAAGGGTCAACAATCCACCCAAGTTAGGGCAGTCACTCAAGATGGCCACAAGTCGTTTTCTCTCGAATGAAAGGTCATTGAAGAAGAGAGGCAAGCTTCTGGACTTCAACAACGAGCTCTCCGGCTATCTCACCTTGAAGCATGCTGAGACAGTTCCCACCAACGAACTGGGCAGAGATCATTTCTACTTACCTGTCCATGGAGTATTCAAGACCAGCTCCACAACCACTAAAGTCAGGCCAGTATTCGACGGCTCTGCTAAGTCGTCATCTGGAGCTTCCCTCAATGATCTGCTGCTGACCGGACCTAGCTTCTACCATCACATTGAGGACATCTTGCTGGTGTTCCGTCAACACAGAATTGCATTTTCTGCGGACATCAGCAAGATGTTTCGAGAGATACTGTTGAACGTGTCGGAAAGAGATTTGCACAGGTTCCTCATCAGGAACAGCAGTGGGGAGCTCACTTCATTGAGGATGACGAGACTCACCTTCGGGGTCAAGCCTTCCCCCTTCCTGGCTACCCTGGTTCTCCTTCACTTGGCCAACCGTTTTCAAACTTCACACCCTCTGGCAGTCAGTTGTGTTCGATCACACTTCTACGTGGATGACCTGCTTACAGGAGCCGACAATCTTCAGGATGCAGTCGACAAGAGGGAACAAATCTGCTCTCTTCTATCTGAAGCCAAAATGCTCATCAGAAAATGGAGGACAAATGACTGTTCATTTCGTTCTACCATCCCTACAGAACTGATTGAGATGGCTGATCTCGAGCTACCCTCTGCCAAGGATTCGTCAAAGGCTCTTGGCATCCACTGGCAAGTTGCTGAGGACTGCCTTCATGTAGCTGCTCCTGACCCTCCACAATCTTCTATTGCTACAAAAAGACTGATTTCATCTATCTCTGCCCAGATTTTTGACACTATGGGATTTTTTGCACCTTACATCGTCAGAGCCAAGATTCTCCTGCAAGAACTCTGGCTTCTCAAGATCAGCTGGGATACAGCAGCCCCTGAGCCTGTGCAGCAAAGGTGGGTTGCTTGGACGAAGGATCTTCCCCTAGTCACAGCACACCCTGTTCCAAGAAGATATCACTCCAATCCTGCAAGAGTGAGATTTCAATCACTGCAAGGTTTTTCAGATGCCAGTGAGCTGGCTTATGGGGCAGTTGTTTACATGCGTACTGTGTTTGAGGATGGAAGCATCAACTGCTCATTTGTGATTGCAAGAGCAAGGGTGAGACCGTTGAAAGTCACTACAATACCCAAGCTTGAGCTACTGGCAGCTACTCTGTTGACGCAGCTGCTGGTCTATACCTCCAAGTTATTGAACATTCCCAAGACCCAGATCCAGCCATGGACAGACTCCTCCATTGTCCTCAGCTGGTTGAGGAAGCTTCCGCATTCTATAACTGAGGTCTTTGTGAGAAATCGTATCTCCACCATTCAAGACTCCCTGCCTGATAGTCTGTGGAGACATGTGCCTACAAAGTCCAACCCAGCCGACCTTGCAAGTCGTGGCACGACTGTTCCAGAACTTACTTCTTCTACCTTGTGGTGGTCAGGCCCTGCCTGGCTCAGCTGCTCAGAGAACAACTGGCCTACAGCTAGCGCTACCCCCCTGCCGCGGGAATTGCCAGGGGTAGTGGCAACAGTGCTCTCTACAGCACTGTTGCCTGTGGAGGAATGGTGGGTTTGGTCCAACTACAGCAACTACAACACTTTGCTACGGATCCTCTGCTGGATCTTCCGTTTTGTCAGGAATTCCAAGCCTGGCTCGACACCCATCAAGTCTGCAATGCTCACTTCCTCTGAACTTGCTGATGGCAGAAGATTCCTCATCCTGTTTCAGCAACGGCAGTCCTTCCCGGAAGTCATAGACTGGCTCAACAAGAAGAAAGCCATTCCTGGTTCTCATTGCCTGGGGGGAATGGTCGCATTTCTGGACAAAGATGAACACGCCATGATAAAGGTGACTGGACGAGTAAGAGCTGAGCAGTCCACTAATCCCAGAGTACTCATTCCCCTATCCATCAAAAACAACATCACCAAACTGTTTGTGGAAACAGAACATCGAGCTCAACTGCACCCTGGCACCTCAACTCTCATCAGTATTCTTGGACATGTCTACTACATTCCAGGATTGAGGGCATTTCTCAAGAGGCTGTCGAAAAGATGTTCAACCTGCCAACAAGCCAATGCAAAAGCTGCTACACAGCTCATGGGACTCTTACCTTCAGTAAGGACTACCCCCAGCCCTCCATTTGAGATGGTGGGTATGGATTTCGCTGGTCCTTTCACCATCAGGAGAGGACACACCCGGAAACCCATTCTGGAGAAAGCCTACTGCTGTTTATTTGTGTGTATGGTTTGTAAGGCTATCCACTTGGAACTCTGCGCTACATTGGACACAGAAGAGTTCATGGCAGCACTGTCACGGTTCTGCAACCGACGAGGCACTCCACTAGCTATCTACAGTGACAACGGCTCCAACTTCATTGGAGCCAAGTCTGAGCTACAATCCATCCAACGCCTACTATCACAAACATCTGATGCCATCTCCCACTTCACAACAGCCAAGAACGTTGAATGGCACAACATTCCCCCCAGATCGCCCCATCATGGAGGATTATGGGAGGCAGGAGTACGGGAGATGAAGCGCCTCCTGAGGAAGATGGTGACTCCTCACCCACTCAGACACGATGAGCTTCAGACTGTTCTCATTGAGGTTGAGGCTTCCCTCAACAGCAGGCCACTGGTGGCTCTGGGAGCAACTGAAGCAGACATGGACCTAGCACTCACACCTGGCCATTTTTTAATTGGCAGGCCTCTGAGAGCTTTACCCACCAAACCTGCAAGTTCAGCTCAGCTGCCTCATCTGAGACGTTGGCAACTGGTTCAGAGACTCCAGCAAGATCTCTGGCATGCATGGAGAGGATACTACCTCCAACATCTACAGACCAGACGGAAGTGGAAAGGAGCAGGCAGCACATCCATCAGCATAGGAGACGTCGTCTTCCTCAAGGATTCAACATTGGCTGATGGACGTTGGCCACTGGCCAGAGTTGTTTCAGTCTGCCCCGGAACAGATGGCACAGTCAGAGTTGTCGAAATCAAGTGTGGCAACTCCACCTACAAACGCAGTATCCAGTCACTGGTAAAACTCCACCTGGAAGACAATTCTTCTACTTCAGCTACTACCACAACTCCAGATGCGACTGGAGAAGCAACTACTACTTCATCATCATCCTTGGTTCCGCCGCCCCCCAGTATGTTCGGGACTACACCCTCCAACCGCCAGAACTGATTGCCGCATGAACGGAACATTTCATTTGTGTATGTGTGCGTTTTTCTGTAGCGCATGCTCAGTGTTTTTATTTGATATGATGCTCACTTATGTTTGGTTCAGTTCACCTTGTGCTACTGTCAGTTCATTAAAAAGACTTTGAATTAGTTTACTTGTGTTTGCGCGTTGCCCACTACTGGGCTGGTCCTTCGCCTACTGAGCTCAGGGATTTACAACCCCTGTTCAATTATTGTATGTATATTATATATGTATAAATATATATAGGATGTAGTGTCATTTACCTGCTCAACAGCCATTCTTAATTAACGTCTGGTAGTCTCCCTAACCAGCTGTTCCCTATGAATATCTGGAAACTTTAACCATGCTTTCAGCAATTAATTTTACTATTGTGATGTAGTAGACCAAGTGATATTTACTGAGCATATAGTCACGAAGTATAGCGCAGAAAGTGCAGACTTCAATAAATCGATTGACAAAATTCCAAAAATGCTGGGTGGGGACCTGCGTCAAAAATAAGTCTTCCCATTCACAACTCTATACAGCTTTGTGGAGTCCCGTAAGCCACCAAGGACAATTGCAATTGCAGACAATTCTATATTGTTGTAGGTATTGGATATTACTGGGTGATGTTCATTATCACCCACTTAGTTAACCAGCTGAATATGCCATATTTAGGCTACACTTGGGAAGGGGAGACAGAGTTTTTCCTTCCCTACCCCTATAGCTTGTCTCATCCATCTCTGAGTCCCCTGCATAGTGTGCTTCTTGGTACAGAGCATGTGACAAACCAGAGTTAACTATATACTTGTACACATGTAATGCTACTTCATCCTTCATTTTTCTTTGTTCCATTAGACTTGACATGATTGTATGATGAGGACAATGCCGACAAATGTGTGTGTGTAATTATGTACGCCTAGCTGGTCTTCAGGATGATAGAGTTCGCAATTTGATTTCTTGGTGTTTGGACGTATACCAGGGAGGCTGTGCTTTTCCGTCTGCCTAGCATGGGTATTGTTAAGTCCTCGATGCATATCTGTGCTAGCCCTCAGGATCTACTTGGGTATTATACCAGACCAGACTCAACTATAACTTGATGCTGGTATCCCTCTTGCACTTTCCTAGTCCAATTCTATTTACTACAAACCTGTCTACTCGAGCTAGCTGCAACCTTTTCACGCCAAAGTGGATAGTGCAACAAAATAACCACATTGGTCTAGTGTTGCATGAATAGATCCACCTGTAGGTATTGCAGCTACAGCTAGGTATTAACTATTTCCATCCTTGAAAGTGAGGTGAGCTGGGACAACCCATTTTTCTGGTAGTGCTTCTTTGCCACATTGTGATACTGGATTGCTGCCTTAGTGTTCCATGCATCTGTAATATTTTTAGAACTAGCAGATATCAACGCAGTAATTCAACAAAGCATGGGCTCCATGGAGGATAATGTATGTGAAACAAATTAAAACAGCTTAAATTTTCACCTTCAAAAGTTTGTGAAAATAATCTGTTGTTGCTTTGATGTTGTACTGTGCTGTCATAAAATTTGAAGTTGTATTTGTGAAGAAAAGGGGAAAGTTGTAGAGCATTGCAAAGCAGTAGGTAAGGAATATTTAACTGGTAAATTTCACAAGGTTCAAATTGCACCACATGATACCTGTGTCCTTTGTTTAAATTATTGCAAAACTAATAGAAATTGACTGGGATTTGTGCCTTATTTTAAGACTAGTAGATGCCCTTGCCATAATCCATTAGAATTATATGAAGCTTTTGTGAAGAATATGGGAGATTTTCGAAAAATAGATTTTGGCGTTCACTTGGTGCACAGTCCCTTCCCAATCTCCTCTTACAGAATCCTTTGGTGATCTTAACTATAATCATAGAATTGTATATCTCTCTGAAGTACAATTAGGTGGTTTCTCACATGATCTAAATGTTAGGTCTTGCAAATTTATTGGAACTTCAATTTCTATTAGCGGCTGTGGTGGTATGTCATAGCTATATGCCCGATGCAATTATGTTGTTCTTACTTGAAAATCAATAGTCAGTAGTCAAGTCACGACGAGTATACAATGTAAATCTTGTGTTGGTATTTAACAAGGTGACATGTTTATTTCATGTTATATCCTCTGTTTAGCTAAACAATATCATTATAAAAATCCTAGGCTTTTTCCAGTTGCTACAGAAGTTAGCAAGTCGTATTAGGCTCAAAAAGTTGTATTTCCTTAGAAATGCTTTGTTTTTCCAAGTCACAAAAAGTTGCAACAAATGTGGTTACTTTGTCTTTGAAAACATTTACCCATGTTTTTTTGGTCATTTAGATAGTGATTAAAATGATTCCATGTCTTTGTTGGCTATATTAATAATCAACTGCGGTAACACATCATGTACTTTTCAGAAAGTATGTACCGAATATTTAATTCGAAAATTAAATATATAGCAGCTAGAACATTAACTGAAACAAACTATATTTTGATACATGTAAATTAATCTGATAATAGCAAAAATTAAGTTTAATCTGATTGAATTAAGCCTGCTTGAACTACATGTATATATTAGTGCACAATGGCTTGTTCCCAGTATTACTCAAGCACATCACTAGTTTAAATGTAAATACGTTTAATTGTAGGTGTTTCCGCATTGTCGGAAATTTTATGTCGTGCAATTGGAAACGACTATAAAATTAATTGTGGTATGGGAGGAACTTTATCTGGATGCCACTACTACCTTAAAGGGAAAACTAATATTATTACTGGTGAAGTTAAAAAGAGTACCATAACAGAGAACATTCCAAATATTGAAAATTATGAGGCCATTATTTTAATGAGTAATTTTAAATATTACTATCGTAAAAAGTTCTCTGCAGAAGATATTGAGGACTGCCCTTCAGGTAAGAAGTGGCAAGACATTTTCTGGCTAATAAAATCAGTTATTTCATTTTGTTTCTCCTTCATGTTAGACACCTCAAGCAGTTTTCCTAGCTATTGGTACTTATTGATATTAGTGATTCCTGTGATTGTGGTAGTGACAATTTTCATCATTCTGAAAGGATACTTCTGCAAATTGAGTAAGTCAGTCAGCTTGTAAATTTTGATATTAACATAATCACTTTGCAGAAGTTGATGAACCAGACCATAAACCTGCTCGTAAAAGCAGACATTGGTTTAAGTAAGTTTAATTAACTAGCTATCATCACAGAGAGATAGAGAGGGTCACAATTTATGATGTGTTTTATTATAGCAAATATCCTAATGATGTCATCAGCGAACCTGGCGATGAATACGTAAGCTGATTTTACAATCGATTCTAATATTAGATTCATTTTGTGCTGATTAAGATTTTTTATCATTAGCCATTTATAATGTAAACTAAAAGAAATAATGACAAAGATTTTTTAAAGAAAACTTTCACACAAATGTAAAGAATTATAGTAATCTTCTATGTTTTTAAACCGTAATATTATTTTTCATATCTAGTATTGGAGCAACGATGGTATATTAAAGAAATCTGTCGGGACACAATTTCCTACTGACAGTACTCTAGTAAGTTTTACATCAATTTTCTTAACTTATAGCACAATGCATAATATTTTTCATTGGCTAAAGTATTCGTTCATCAACAGCAACCCTCTGTATTGAAGAATATTTTGTATAACCACTTAGAATGTAATGGCACCAACTTCTTTTCTGAAGCCAAAGCCAACATTATCACATACATGTTTATTGGTCGTAGTTAACTCAGTATTAACGTTTCTCACAAATTAAATGGCTGTCAGCATTTATGTTGCATTTTATACAGGGTCCACTTATGGTCAAAAAACCATCTCAAAAGATCTTAGTGACTGCTGAAATAAGTGGAGAGACTTTGATAGTAAGTATTAACTATAAAATACAGTGTTTCGTCCAGTTCCATGTATTGTGGTTATGCACGGAATAAGTTATAATTCACAAAATATTTTGTTGTTAATTTAATATAAAATTAATTGTTTTTAAACAGTGTGAACCAGATCAGTATGGTTTCTTCTCAGTTCCAGTAACTGAACACAAGATCACAAAATCTCATTCTCAGGTAAATCCAAATTTGTGCATTTATTGGGACATAAAATTATAATTTCTTTGTAGAACAAGTGCAAGTTTAAATTTTGAAATAGGATACAATCAAACTGCTGAAACATTAATAAATAGTCAAATAGTTATTATAGTCTAGTTCTTCATAAATGGAATCAAAATCATCAACTTATGTCACAAAATAGCTCATAAAATAGAACTTGCGTACCAATAATGTTACATATAGATGAGGATGTAGTTTATGTTGCCATATCAATGGCCTCCCTTTTGCTAAAAATCTGATAGCATAATCAGGTTTTACTGTTTGTGTTCTCTACCATGTAATTTTTAATTCACTTACTCTCTGATAAGTCTTAGCATTTGTTGATACAATAACTTGCATTCTATTTATACAATTATTGTTTTCAAACTCCAGGAAAGCTTTTTGGGGATAACTCCAGCTCCACTACCAGAGAAATATGACAAAGTGCTGGACTATGCTTCAAATTACATCCAAGTAGTGGACGCCGGCACTCAGTATGAATATCCATGTCCTAATCAGGTGAGGCATTCTATTAAGCAACCATACAGTCAGCTTAACTATAGATCTATTATTTCAGATAAAGCCTGGCTGTGCTGAAATAGCTATAAATATAGAAGACGAGTTTGAAGTTGTGGTGGAAGAGGTTTGTAACTATAAAGTAACAATACTATAGAATTTATCAAACTATAATTGTAATAAATTATTATAGTGATAAAAGTAGTAATAACTAGTATTATTGGTTGTATCAATAATAATAATAATAAATAACAGTAATTGGCGAGCGAGCGTAGCGAGCGAGACACTTACAGGGGTAACACAATTGAAAATCGGGGATGTTTGTTTATTTGTATATATGTTTGGACGTACGTATGTCATTTTGTACTTTGACCCTCGCGTTTTTGTGTTAGTTATGTGGTCGACCCCGTCCCAAATTGCACTAAACAGAATCCTCTGGTTTATCGATCAGTATACCCATATCACCCTAGAAATTGAATTGTTTACCGTTTTGAATTCTTTTGCAGGTGCAGTTAAAACTTGAAAACTTAAGGGACTTCCATTTCTATTCGAGTTAGTGGCGGTCGTAAGTCAATGCGCTCTTTGTCATGGTTATAAGCCGTGCGCAACAGTATTTACTTGAAAATACATTGTCCACTAGACTACCGCGAAGATAAGTCTGTGTAGGTGCATGTCCAGTTGTGTCAAAGCATTGTGTGTTACAACCTCTGCTTAGCTAAAGAATATCACAATGAAAACTTTTAAATAACGTGTATTGTTTTGTTGTTGTTTTTTCCTTCAATTCAAGCAGTTGCAGAGAGTTGTTACTATGGCACTGGAATCCCTTTACCGTGTATGCGAAATTTAAAAACTGGACCTTATTTTCAGTAGCTTCAGTGTTAGAAGTCAAAATCATTCATATAAAAATAGTATAGTCTTTAGGCTCGCTCACCATTTGTGCTCAAGCACATCACTAGTGGTAGTAGCAATAGTATTGTGATAGCAATAATGATAACATTAATTGGTATTATATGAATGATGATAATTTAAAAAAAGTAACAATAGTAATCATAATACTAGATAGGTGCTTAAGCATAAATGGCAAGTGAGCTTGTACGGTTTATAATCTTACCCTAGATGGTGATTTGCTTACAACAGTAGTAGCCAAAAAGCTGTGTAAAGGCAGCTAATATGTTTATTTGATAGCTTTACTATTCTTTAGCTAAGCAGTAGCTGTAACACTCTACACTTTCACACACACTTGTTCAGTGGGTATACCAACACAAGACTTATTTCGTGACTTTTGACTATTGGACAATGGATTTTCAAGTAAGAACGATACTGTTGCTAGGGCTAATGACAAACAGCATATTAGCCAAGATAACTTACCACAACTACTAATTCAAATAGAAAATGAAATTAGACATGTCAGACACAACCTAATTCAAAATTGGTAAACAATTGATGACACAGGTAAACATGAATAAACCAAAGGATTCCATTTAATGGAGAATGGGGATGGGGTCGACCACCACGCAAACACAAAAACGCGATGACGTACTTACGTCCACACATATTTAAACAAACAAATATCCCCTATTTTCAATTGTGTTACCCCTGATAGTGTCTCACTTGCTTCACTTGCTTGCCAAATAATATTATTACTACTACCATTACTACTATACTACCAATACTGATGATTATTGTAATAATAGTAAGCAGTACATTATGGAAAGAAATATTTGTGGTTTACAACACCTTTTATTTGTTTGGTTTCAGGTGAAGGAGTCAGCAAATAACATATTGGAATTATAGATAGATTTTAATTTTTTATTAAAGTAAAATATAAATTATTTCAACTTCATTAGCTATTATTAGATAGGCATGGAATACTTTAATAGCTAATACAAATACAGAACACTCCGGCAAGTTGAATTATGAATACAAGTTACTAAGTGAGACTACTTGAGAATGAGAATGACTACTTAAGAATGAGAATGACTAAATTGGGCTAAAGCTGTAGCTCTTTAGCAACCATGATTGATTTTGGGATGGATGTTTCCATTGTCAGAGCATGTCCAACTTGTCAAGTCCTAATGCTAACTTCTTTGACAAATAACTAGACAGGTTCACTATGACTGTAGCTACTTGCAAGTGTGTATTGTGTGTTCATTTGCATTGTATAATAGTTAAATTTCTCTGTTATTTTTAGATCACATTTTCTATGGGCTAAGCCCTGGATAAATTTACTTTTGGGCCAAGCTCAGTTCACTTCAGTAGTATCTTCTCACTAAACCATTGCTTACTAGGATAACATAAAAAAAGCTTAATTGTCTCTGGTTATTAGTCAGGTTGGGCAAACTGGTAGATACATTCTATAGGTGTGATTTTCTCAGAACTTGGGAGTACCTGAGCAGAGGAGACACACATAACTCAACAAGAAAGTCACTAGATAGAAACTTTCTCACCTAAAGGGGTCTGGAAAAAAGCAAAGGAAAAAAATGAAAAACCTTGGTCGTCGCCGGGAATCAAACCCATGGCCACTGGCTTCAGCCACCAGTGCTCTAACCACTGAGCTACGACAACCCTTGACTTCCAAGACCTTCACATTTTTCCTTTGAAAGTCACTGCCTTCACTGTAGGAAGGTGTTAAAATACTACTTGACATTTAACGAATGTGCAGGTTTGCCATAATTGCTAGGATAAAGAACTACAGATAACATTATGTCGTTCGTCTATCCAAACTTCATCTCAATTAATCTATTGGCACTTTCCTACAGAATTGGCTGCATTTCTGTGCATGTTCCCTTGGGACAGCTCATCATCATTCTCTACATTGGAGTCATTTTTGCCTCGGACTGGCTACAGCACATTATGTGCTGTAGCCAGACCCCTTAGCTACTATATTATAGTATAGTCCACAATAATTGAGGGCTAAAAATCTACATAAGCCAATGATTCTTGTAACAAAAAGGCTTAGCTGAGTTTACTTCATTAGTTTTTCTTATTCAACCATGGCCACTTGGATAAACTAAATTTCTCTGGTTATTAATCAGGTTGGACAAACTGGTAGTGAAAAATACTCTTAGTGTGGTTTTAGGTCTGATGTAGTGTATTACTAATGTATTTAAATCTAGTTTGTTGACCTCTTGTCAATTTGTTGTCAATTCCACCATAATACATACAATTTATGGATAATGTTTTACTTGTCAATGAACCCCTTTCAGGCAGTGTATTTTGATGCATTGTAACACAGACTGGCCTTTTTGGCTTATATAAGCCATACATGTATCATACAATCCATGTAATTTTTGACCCAATATAACCCACTTATGGCCATTCTGGCCTATATCTTTGCTGTTCATCTCATTACCACCCCCCTTCCACCCTCCCTCCCTCCATCCCTCCATCCAACCCCCATGCTTAATACAGTTACTTCTCTACATTTTTTAGATGCTTAACTACAAAAGACAGTGTGGCAGATACGGCACTTTAGACATTACGACTGATGTCAGATTTCTTATTTTTAATTTTTACTAGTCCCGCCTTAAAGCCGGGGAAGTAGCGACATAAAGGAAGTAGTGACCTAAAAGAAGTAGTGACTAAAAGATTTCCCACGCAAAGTTATATCTTCTGCGCGTGTATCTCTTTTGTCGCTGTTTGAAAAGAAAGATGTCGAAAACCTTGTCATTAGCATTCGTTATTCTTTTCCTTGATATTTATCTTTTCCGAGGTAAGTATAAAATATGATTTGCACATGACTAGCACTTGTTCAACTAGTTGAGAAGATAGAGAGAGTGAAGCTCTTGCCAGCTCTCATATAACCATAGCTAAGTTCTACCAGACAGAATACACAGATATTGCACAATTGTTTGGGGTCAATACATAGCTAAAGTATATTTATGCAGTATTTCAGTAGTTAACTGCAAAATCGGACAGATCTCTGATATAGCAATTTGATTAAGAGAAAGAGGTGGAATAGGTAAGCATTACTTTATGTTTTGTAAGCATACTGGGTTCTAATGTGTCTTTTTTTTCACATAATCCAGCAGCATAACCAAGTTACAATTTATTGTAAGGTAATGAAGTTCTTATAAAGTTGTTTAGCAAACAGTGGTTGATAGGAACTTTTACAAGATAAGAATTTTTGCTGAATCGACATTGTTCTCATTCACTATCTTAATTGTTGCTCTTGTTATTTACACAACCTCTTCGTGTGTTTTTTTCACTATGAGATAATATATGGATCTAGATTCCTAATTAGGAAATGCCAGAGAATTTATCTTTCAGAGAAATGACTTATTATCACCAGTGCAGAAGGTTCGAACCTAAAGTGCTCTAGTTTTTTTCTGCATTTACTTGTACATAACATTTGTTGCCAATAAATTATGTATATAAGCTAGAATAAAACAGTATTGAGTATAAAAATAAAGGTTTGGAATTAATTAAAGACCCTCTAAACATCAATATATAATAACTAAACGTGTATAAGCAAAATGAGAGGGAGAAAAGTAGAAATAGAAGCACTAATTTACTAAAATCTGCACTTATTTGCTACTTCCTTGGATAACATTACCCACAGTTCAATTATTGACATTGTAAATACATTATACATTAATATACAATGTAACAGGGTCCATGTCATTGTTTCGATGGAAGTGCTCACCTCTGAATGAAACAAACAACAAATATTATCTTCCTGACTTGGAAGACTGGAAAAATGAATTAGAATGGGAGCCATCTGTATTTGGCAGGACATATATCTACAGTGTGGATGGAAATAAGCTAAACTGTACTAATACAGTGACTGCTGTGGAGTTCTGCTATACTCCTAGTAGTAATAGTGAACTAAGAAAAGTGTTTACTCTACTAGTCTATACTCAGAGTAACCCTCATAATCAGAACATGTATACGAAAACTACATCTATTTCAGTCAGTTTTTCACACAGGTGTAATGATAATGAATGCTGGGACAAAATGGCGTTGAGTGAACACGATCAGTTTCGTATACCAACGTCAAATTTCCTCATTGGAGTTGCATCTGAGAACACCCCAAACTTATATGGACTTCATACCAGTGATCAAGCATGCAGTATACCATCGTATGTAATTAATGGACAACGTGATAGCATTAACATGAGAAGCCTAAAAGAAGCTAATTGTCCTGCACTGCGTCTGATGAGGCTCCATATCAGTAAGTGACAGTGTTTTTGTAGCTACCCTGTATGTTTCTCTACTGACATATAATATCATGTCAATGCATATGCGATACAAAAAAAATTTTACCAAAACTCCTCCACCAGTGCCACTTTTTTTGTCACCAGATTCTTCGTCTTCTGAGACAACTACTACCACATCATTCAACAATGCCAGCAATGTATCTACTGTAGGAGGAGTCACAGGAAGTGTTATTTTAGTAATTGGGATTACTTCCACAGTCTTGTTTATCCTCCTTGTGTATATGTGGTATCGTAGGAAAAATATCAATGTACCAAAAATTGATAGAACAAACTCTACAAATAATAACAATGCTCAAAACAGTAAGTAGTTGCTTAACTTAATCCAAACAAGCCAATTGCAATTTGAAACACTAAAATAGCTATGCACTTGAAGATAGTTTCACAACTATGTTTTCATCGGTGATAAAGTCTTGGTAGAATGATAGTTGTTAAATTTATAGCTACTACTCCTATATAGATTATACAATTACTGATTATATTGACTGCGTACTTTTGTAATCTATGTAATCTATGTGGGTTCTTACATTGTAAAGGCACCATGACTTTGTATTATTGTTTTGTAAGCATAAGTTCTCAAATAGAAGAATGTGGTGTACATGGTAATTGTAAACTTCCAGTGGCTTCTAATAGAGAAATAACTCTAAATAATGCCGTGTATGACTACTCTGAAGTAGGACCAAGCACTGAAGCTAAACAGCACACAGAAAAAATGACTCAATGTAATGGATCTGAGGTAAGATTATGAGCAGTCGTTAAATTGGTATTTTGGGTTAATTGAGAACATCTGTGCAAATGGCTAGACAATTGACAATATATTTTAGAGAAAGCTCAGTGCCATTGTGTTCACTTGAAACTAATCATTATTTTATAACATGTGGATATTACATTATCCCTGGAATCTGAGTTTGATGAGGCTACCTATAGCATCATATAATTTACCATTATTCTGTTATTTCACGGCATATGGTTTGTTCTATGTATAGGATGAAGACATCTACACATTACCAGCAGACAATGTGGTGGGTCTCTATGAGCAACTTGAAACCATGGTGACAGACAATGTGACAAGATATAACATAGTGTACGTAAAATCTGAAACGGAATCATCTTATAAAATACCATTTCATCTTTGTAGATTGGGTGACCGTCTTGGTTCTGGACAGTTTGGTGATGTCTATGAGGGAGCATGGGAGCGTAGTCATGACAACCTGAAGGTTGCAGTGAAGACTCTCAAAGAAGACTCCAGTGATAATGACAAAGTGAAGTTTCTGCAGGAAGCAGCCATCATGGGGCAATTCACACATCACAATGTGGTCACCATGTATGGAGTAGTCAAGGATGGAGAACCAGTGAGTATAGGAAATATATGCATTTATAGCTATTGAAGATTACAGAGAATGTGATGAATTTAATTTTATGTGTTGGCTTCTAAATCTAACCACTCACACTATAAATTGATAGTATACAAATGAATAAAATATTTATTTTCAGTTCAGACAAATACTGCTTATGTGCCTAAAAATTAAGTATGTAAAGTTGCTTATACTGTTTCAAGTATACTGATGATGCTATAGTTTGTTTCCTTTGGCTGGTTGTTTGTTATTGCTCCTTTTGTGAAGATAGTTTGGTAACATGAATTAGTTGTATATAAAAAAAGACCAACTAGGCTTCTCAATAGCTAGAATACTAAATATTTTATGAAATAATAGAGCAAAACACATAACGTCTATATTCTTCAATCCTATTAGTTCCTTTATGTACCCTTGATACATGTGTGGTCATAGATCCCACACTGTTCAGATAGTTAAGTATACCCTGATACATTAAATGATCTTCATCATTCCAGGTGTTATTAATTCTTGAAATGTTGAAGAAAGGAGACCTGAGGAACTACTTACTGTCCATGAAGACTAACAATGGAGTCAGTCCTGAAATAGACGGCCACGAGCTACTCAGCTATTGCCGCCAAGTAGCCTCAGGCATGGAGTACTTGTCCAACAAGTCCTTTGTCCACAGAGATCTGGCAGCTAGAAACATTCTAGTTTCTGATGACAGGATATGCAAGGTAAAACATACATACATGCTGAAATAAAAAATAGCTATACTTCACTGAATCCACTGATTCAGCTTGTGCTTGAATTTGGTATAGTTTTCTGCAACTGGTTTCATTCCTATTCTATGTCATGTTGGCAGTGTGCGTGCTTTCACTCCTGCCGTTTTAATATTAGATTTGGAATGGCTCGTTATTGAACAAGTTATCAGCTTTACTATGTGTTGTCAACACTCACATTTATTTGATTGTCCAAGCTTTCAGTGCTTCGATTATCTAAGTTATTCATTATAAATAATGTGAAACATTCATCAACTTCAAGTTTAATCTATAAACCTCATCATATAATGAAATAGTTAACTACTCTAATAGTTAACTACTCTAAAAATAACGAACTTATTTGTACTGTATATTCTGTTTGTCCTTACACCAAGCAACACCATGCCCACATTGGATGGATCTTTTTCATGCATCTAAATATGTAATGGAAATAGTCCCAAAGTAAAAGCCAAAATGCGTTTGTTTGTTAAGTTACTTTAATTCCAACAATGTACTGTTTTCAAAAGTCCCTAAACGTTGTTGTTGTGTCCTTGGCTCAGGGCCTGAGGTCCCCAAATTCAAGCCCAAGTCAGGCAATTTACCATCTGATTTTCCATCTGATTTTCCATCTGATTTTCCATCTGCCTCGCACCAGCCTCACCAGTCCACCCAGCTGTTATTGGGTACCTGGCATTTGCTGGGGTGCAAATTCAACGCCTTTTCCCATGAAGCAGCAATAGTCCAGGTGGGACTTCAGGTACCCACGCCACTTGCTGTGAGGAAAAGCTTGTTCTCCTGCGAGTTCAGCCCGGTTCCAGGAGCGCCGCTTGCACGGCTCACTGTGCCTGCATAGTGCACAGGCGTCCTGGCTCTGCCAGGTATGCATACCCCATTTAGGTTGCAAGAGAATTTGAAAATTTGCATGTGTGTGTGATATTATGTCTCTAGCAGGTGATCAAATGCAATAAATACCTCAAGGGGTGTCACCTGTGAAATGAGGGCAAGTCGGAAATGGTGAATAATAGTTTGTATATGCAAGACAAATGAATGGACAGCACATACTTTTGTCGTTATTATTGTATTTACATATGGAGTGTAAGTCACAAGCATTTGCCAAATCCACTTCTTGAAAAGAATGTACTGTATATCATGCATTCGCCTTTTTAGTGGCTCATTCTGTTCTTCATTAAATCCTGTGCATTCTTTCATATTTGTAACTTAGGTTGCAGACTTTGGAATGTCTCGAGATTTGGCAGATGAAAATTATTATGTGTCTCGTGGGGGATTAATTCCAGTAAAGTGGACAGCTCCTGAGGTATAATACATTTCATTATTTTGGAAATAAATCTCATACCTTCTCGTTGACTTCATTTTTTCATATAACTTTTGATAGCGGTGAAGTATCCATCAGGAAGTGGGTGTGAAGGCTAAGGGGTGGAAAGGGGGAAAGTACAATCATTTTTTGATTCTGATTGGCAATAATAGTGTGTACAATTCACTCATGCTCAATGATAGAAATTCAATTATTCATTTGACAATTGAAATTATATTTTTGGCCTTAATGCCTTTAGGGTATAATTTTTGTACTGCAAGCAAACTAAACATTAATCTATTCATAGGCTCTGTTCTACAAGAAGTATTCTTCCTCCAGTGATGTGTGGAGTTTTGGTGCAGTCATGTATGAGATATGGAGTATCGGACACAAGCCATTTGAAAATGTGAACAATTCTGAAGTAAGCATTTAGAGAGTTAGCAATTAAAGTTAAAAAAACGGATATTTTGTTGTTGTTTTCCATGATAATTAATATTGGAGGATGTCATATGTCCTAGCATGACTATTATTTAATTGTTCTACAAATAAAATGTGTAAACCAGATATATTATTATATAGAGTAACATTATTTTAATGAAATTTTTTTATAATCATTAATTTTTTCCTTTTTGTTAGGTAATAAAAATGTTAAATTCTGGCTATCGCCTTCCTCCTCCCCCAGGATGCCCCCGTGCAATTTACAGTATCATGATGTCATGTTGGCAAGTTTTTGAATTAATTCTATCATGAAGTATCTATGGGAGCATCTATTTGATAATAATTTGTAAATGTTTGAAGAATATAGAAACCTATTTAATGGAAAACATACTCATGTGTTCTTTTTATTTATAAAATAAGAAAATTCCTTTGAGATTCTAGGCCTACTATAAGCCCTCACAAGTTTTTGGCTGTTATATTATTAGTATGTATATTTATTATAATTATCAAACATGACTGAATCATTAATAATTTCTATTCAAATAAGCTTCTGATAACCGTCAGCTGACAGGCTCTTGGATTCATTAAAACAACAATCAATTCTTTGTGACATTGCAAAAAGAATTTTTTTACTATAATATGTAATTGATCACTGAATGTCACGTTACTATTGTAATAGGCGAGCGAACGAAGCTCACGAGACACTATCAGGGATAAAACACAATTGAAAATCGGGGATATTTATTCGTTATCAAGCTAGTGAAGTGAGCGAGATACTGTTAGGGGTGGCCAATTCAAAATCGGATAAACGTTTGATGTATGTATATATATATATATTATGTATTATATATATATATATATTATAATACTTATTACTTGAGGAAGGTAGCTGTAAAACTGAGAATTGGCCGGTTGCTATAACTACAGGTAATGAGCTTGCGCAGTATAGCTGTGAAATAAAAGCGTGAAATATCATGAGTCTCACGGGTCATGTACATAAAAATATCATTGTGAAGATATCTAGGGTGGAATAAATATATATATATTTATTGCACCTTTTATATTTTTAATTGAATATTTCCGCATCACGCGAGCGTTCTGTATTCTCCCATATTGTACGGTTTATATTGTACGGTACACTACGCATGCGCGTAGCGAGTAAAATCAATGAAAATTGAATTGTAACCGGTTGAGAAAAAATATCAAGGCAGCAATAAATCACTTATCACACTCGTCGTACAATATGGGAATGATATTTTACTCTCACGCCACATTTTCACTCGCCTTTGGCTCGTGAAAATATTTTGCGTGCTCGTAAAATATTTTCCCATATTGTACTCTGACTCGTGCTATAAGTATTATATATATATATAATAATATGGATTGTATGTATATCCCTTAAATGCTCACGCAGACTCTTTTTTCTCCTAAAAACATGGCTTTTAGGCTGGACTCCTGTTTATCTGATACTACAGCTACTCCAAACTGTCAGATCATTTTGTGTGGAATGCTTATTTTTCAAGTCACAAAAAGTTACTGTGACTTGTTAGTATGGCACTGCAACGCTTTACCAGGCATAATTTCAAAACCTCGCCTTTTTGGGGGGCTGGTAAGTGCCGCTTGTTGGTTGTCTAGAGCCACTGGTAGTCAGAATGGCTTAATATTAATACTAAGGGAGCTACCACTACTCAGCAGAAGATGAGGTAAGTACATAGTTCCATTTGTTAGCTAAAATTACAACAACAAAAAAAAAAGAAACAAAAAAAAAACTTCAGCTATTTTATTGGTAGATCTGCGAGCTTGTTCAATTGAAGTAGCCAGAATGGCTCAAATTGGATACTACAGAAGTTACCACTATTCAGAAAATTGAGGTAAGAAAGTAATTCTGTATTTGTTTGGTAATATTAACGGTCAACTGCTATATACTTTTTGCATGAACAAAGCTGAAGTTTATCATGTAACAATACTGTAGTTTTATGTAACCTACTAACTAGGCAGGCTCGCTCGATCATATGTATGAACATATACGTCATTTGTACTTTAACCCTTTCATATTTTTGTGTTAGCTCATATTATTGTGTTAGATTCTTTGGAAGTGTTTTGTTTGTGCACAGGTTCGCTCGCCCTTTGTGCTCAAGCATATCACTAGTGTTGTATACCATAGCAACACTGAGAACCTCCTTTCCACTCCATACTAACATTATTCGATTCTTCTTCACTACAAACAACACAATGGCAATTTAGATGTTTTGAATTTCAACGTATTTTTGGATTGTTCTATATGCGTAGTCTTTGTTGTTTTTATTTCATTCATTAGGCATCCAGAAGCACGTGGGAGGCCTAGTTTCAATGATCTTTCCACTAGATTGTCAGTTTCAAATTCAAAACTCCTTCACATGGACAAGTCAGAAGTTTCTACAGCCACTAAGCTTGGAGCAGACTTAGCCTGTGGAGAAAGACTCTATGATGACTTACAAAAAATGTACAAAATATGAAAAATAATAATTTGAATTAAGTATATACTTTGTATTGCTTTGTAGGTAGTTTGCTGTTTTATTGTTGCTGCTATTTTTTTTTTTTTTATCATTCGTGATACATTTTAAGCAGTTGGCTTAATGTAATGTGTATTTTCATTCCTACAGTTCATAACCAACATGTTTGTAGTCTTGAATTTCTATAGTTACTCAGCATCAGATAATTATTTAACTACAACCTATTGCTAGGTTAAAAAAAATAATGTTGCTTAGCTACACTTGTTTGAATCCAATGCTGTATTATGTAAAGGATGTTCATGTTTACTCAATGGTGTGTTTTGTACAGGGTATATTATAATTCTTATTCAAGAAGAAGGCAGTTAGCATTGTTGTGAGCAGTTCTTGCTCACTTTTGTTAGTTTCAATGGAGAAATATATTTGGCTTGTTGTACTCGTCCCGGTAGGAAGGCAGAAGGTATTTGAGTGGCTGTATGGTGATAATCTATTTCCTGAAAGTAAAACTATGCTACATTCATCTTATGGATAAACAAGTTTGTTTACAACACTGCTCTCTAAGTAGTGGTTTAGGCATCTTGAGAGAATAACAAACATTTTCAAGAAGCAGAAAAAAGTAAAGAGTTCCATTTAAGGTGAAATTTTAAAATCAGACAGCATTCTGGAATTGTAGCTCATACAAAAATTTCTACTTCTTAAAAAATAAATCATCACAAATGCTCCGGCCAGTAAGAAGAGAAGACTGAACTGTAATACTTCAGAGAAAGAAATTACCATAAAACAAACACTTCAAGTTTCAAAACTGAATGATAAATCAGCATTGTTTGAAATATTCTTACATTTTTTGAGTTGTTTGTTTTCTTAACTAGCAGTACTTTTTTTTATTAGTTTTCAGTTTTTGGAAAGAAAACTAGTTTAACTTTAAAAAAAAAATTTGGATGGGTTTTAGTAAGCTAATTTATACCTGCTTTTGATTAGTCTTAGTATAAATAGCTGAATTCATTTAGAGTGGTGGTGTTTCAATTAGCTATATAATGTAGTCTGGGCCCAGGCAGACACAATTCAGCAAACCCAAATGAATGTGCAAAGATTCCAGTCAACATTCCCGCTAGTACAAGTCTGCCTAACTACTTCAATTGTCTATGAAATCTTTTCACTACTAGTGATGTGCTTGAGCACAAAATGGCGAGCGAGCCTAAAGACTATCTATTATGATTTTGACTTCTAACACTGAAGCTACTGAAAAATAAGGTCCAGTTTTTAAATTTCGCATACAAGGTAAAGGGATTTCAGTGCCATAGTTACAAGCTCTCTGCAGAAGGGAAAAAACAACAACAAAACAATACACGTTATTTAAAAGCGTTTTCTTTGTAATATTCTTTAGCTAAGTAGTGGTTGTAACACACAATATTTTGACACAACTGGACATGCACCTACACAGACTTACCTTAGCGGTAGTCTAGTGGACAATGTATTTTCAAGTAAATACTGTTGCGCACGGCTTATAACCATGACAAAGAGCGCATTGACTTACCACCGCCACTAACTCGAATAGAAATGGAAGTCCCTTAAGTTTTCAAGTTTTAACTGCACCCGCAAAAGAATTCAAAACGGTAAACAATTCAATTTCTAGGGTGATACGGGTACTGATCGATAAACCAGAGGATTCTGTTTAGTGCAATTTGGGACGGGGTCGAACACATAACTAACACAAAAACGCGAGGGTCAAAGTACAAAATGACATACGTACGTCCAAACATATATACAAATAAACTAGTGGTGCGCTCGAATAGCGCAAATGCATGGCGAGCGAGCAGACTCTTTTTACAGAAAAATAGGACAGAAATTACATCTAACTGTAGTGCACAGTGTAACCCTTTCCATTCTCAGTTAGCATCAGAGAATCTAAAGTCTCTGATCCCAGACTAAACTAACAGAATTACCTGAATAAACTTCGAAAGCAGTGGCAAAGAAGCGCAGCTTGACAAAGACTTCACAATTGTTTCAAGAAGAGAGTAGCTGTAAACTTTTTGGTTGAAACAAAGTTGCGTCTGCAGCAGGATTCTCCGCGCTCGTTAATTGAAAAATACTGGAACTGTGAACGCTTTACCTAACTTACGTAATTAGAAGCGCGGGCGAAAACAGAGGTCTCACGTACCCCATAAACAGATAAATAAATAAATAAATATAGCGAAATCTCGATTGAGTTACCCCTGATAGTGTCTCGCTCGCTTCGCTCGCTCGCCAATAAACATCCCCGATTTTTTCATTTTTACCCCTGTAAGTGTCTCGCTCGCTACGCTCGCTCGCCAATAATAACTGTTTTTTGTTGTTGGCGAGCGAGCGTAGCGAGCGAGACACTTACAGGGGTAACACAATCGAAAATCGGGGATGTTTGTTATTGGCGAGCGAGCGAAGCGAGCGAGACACTATCAGGGGTAACTCAATCGAGATTTCGCTATATTTATTTATTTATTTATCTGTTTATGGGGTACGTGAGACCTCTGTTTTCGCCCGCGCTTCTAATTACGTAAGTTAGGTAAAGCGTTCACAGTTCCAGTATTTTTCAATTAACGAGCTCTGAGAATCCTTAGTGGCGGTGGTAAGTCAATGCGCTCTTTGTCATGGTTATAAGCCGTGCGCAACAGTATTTACTTGAAAATACATTGTCCACTAGACTACTGCGAAGGTAAGTCTGTGTAGGTGCATGTCCAGTTGTGTCAAAGCATTGTGTGTTACAACCACTACTTAGCTAAAGAATATCACAAAGAAAACTTTTAAATAACGTGTATTGTTTTGTTGTTGTTGTTTTCCTTCCAAGCAGTTGCAGAGAGTTGTTACTATGGCACTGAAATCCCTTTACCCTGTATGCTAAATTAAAAAACTGGACCTTATATTCAGTAGCTTCAGTGTTAGAAGTCAAAATCATTCATATAAAAATAGTATAGTCTTTAGGCTCGCTCGCCATTTGTGCTCAAGCACATCACTAGTTTTATTTATTTATTTATATATATGGACGTACGTATGTCATTTTGTACTTTGACCCTCGCGTTTTTGTGTCAGTTATGTGGTCGACCCCGTCCCAAATTGCACTAAAAAGAATCCTCTGGTTTATCGATCAGTACCCATATCACCCTAGAAATTGAATTGTTTACCGTTTGAATTCTTTTGCGGGTGCAGTTTTTCTATTCGAGTTAGTGGCCGTGGTAAGTCAATGCGCTCTTTGTCATGGTTATAAGCCGTGCGCAACAGTATTTACTTGAAAATACATTGTCCACTAGACTATTGCGAAGGTAAGTCTGTGTAGGTGTATGTCCAGTTGTGTCAAAGCATTGTGTGTTACAACCACTACTTAGCTAAAGAATATCACAAAGAAAGCGTTTAAAAAACGTGTATTGTTTTGTTGTTGTTTTTTTCCTTCAATTCAAGCAGTTGCAGAGAGTTGTTACTATGGCACTGAAATCCCTTTACCCTGTATGCGAAATTAAAAAATTGGACCTTATTTTCAGTAGCTTCAGTGTTAGAAGTCAAAATCATATAGTCTTTGGCTCGCTCGCCATTTGTGCTCAAGCACATCACTAGTTATTTTTGTAATAGTACGGTGCGTAAGTTGCCCATTCAAAAATGTATGTGAAAAATCGCTGTTTAATTAAAATCGCACGGGGAAAGTGAAAAGCGCGTAACAAATTGAAATACCTCGGTAACAAGTGGAAACTAAGTGAAATACCTCGGTAACAAGTGGAAACTAAGTGAAATACCTCGGTAACAAGTGGAAACTAAGTGAAATACCTCGGTGTCTAAGTGAAATAGTACAGGTAAGTGGGCGCGTGCAGCATTAACCTTGGAAACGTACAGTTCGAGTAGTTTCCAGTTGGAGACAATGTCATTCTCTACCACAGAAGCTCTACCCGCATTAGCGGAATGTTTTTCAACAGATTAGGAGGAGCCCCATATTGAAAACAAAGTTCCAGCGGAAGCTAATCCTGAAATAAGGAGATAGCGGTGAACGTTGTAGTATAGCTACAATTGCAAATGACTTTTTAAAAAGCTGGCCTACTATTAGCAAGTGATAGCAGGGGTAACCTGTGCTATTAGGGATCAATAGCACTCGTAAAGCAATTGAAATAGCACTGGCTTCGCCTCGTGCTATTAATCCCAAATAGCACCGTTACCCTGCTGCTATTACCCATACTAATTCCTCCTACACCTATCCGTTTTATGTGTATTGGCTTAACTATCTCACACTTTAACAGCTCTTTAGTCAGGGTTAAATATTGTATTTAATCTTAATCAGTATGTACATGTATGATGCTGAAAGTTACAGTAGCACAATTCCTAGTGAACCTCTGCCCAATTTACTGCTCAGTGCAAATTAATTTTCTCAGAGCTGTTCTTTAGTGTGGTCTTTCTTTTTCCAGACTCAAATGCTGAGTCTAGAATTAAGCCTGAACAAGTGCTTTATCTACTATCAATAATGAAAGTTTTGCTGTAATAAATCTTGTGTGTTTGTGTGTGTGTTTACTATAACTAACAATGAAACTGGTTAGAGTAGCTATAATAATGATCATGAGTAGGTAGTAAATTCAGTGAGCTTACTGAATGAATTACTAGCAGTTACTCTTGGCTGTCTTTTTTTCTTCACTCACAGGTATGTAGTTTGGTCTGTTTGTTTGCTTGTTGTTGTGTTTTCTTTGCTTACTTTTCTTCAGCCAGCATGTGTTGTTGTTGTTGTTTTTGCATTAACACTGTTAAAACAATACTGGTTAAGTGTTTGATTGCATAAACAAGAAAAGAATCCCCTTCTCTAATTTGCTTTAGATATTGTAGTTTGGGGCTCTGTGGGATTCAACCATTGAATCAAAATCAAAATAGTGCTATCTTATCCTTCTTCTTAATCAAAAACAAAAAGTCAAGTTACACAGATACACAGATTTTTCAGGCCAGTCAGTGCAAGGCATACACAACCCTTGCGCAACACCGCAGTCTGGGTCGGTATCGTTCAAGAAATATTTGAGTCTTATTCCATATTTCTTGTCACGTGTGGATATACATTTTCATTCTTCAAACCAGTAACAAAGTTTGATAAACGTGCAACATAACGTTAATAATATTCTGTTATTTCATATCTTATGGTTCCAGCAGACAATGTGTGAACAGCTTAAAGCTATGGTGACAGACTAAGTGACAAGACATAATTGTGAGTATATCTCAGAAAAGTGCCAATATATGCACACTGTTGAAATTAGTGAAATCTTAACTTGTTATTTTGGATATGCAAGAATGCAAAGTCTGTGATGTACACCACCACTTTGGCAGTGAAGACTCTCAAGAAAGGATCTAGTGAAAAAGGCAAAGTGAAGTTTCTGCAGTAGGCGGCCATCATGGGCCAATTCAGACATCAAAATGTGGTTACCATGTATGGAGTAGTCAAGGATGGAGAACCAGTGAGTATGGGATATGTTATTATCACTGAATGTTCAAAGGAACATGTACAGCTGGAGTAATACTTGAACAATTGAAAAGATTGAATGTGGAAATTTTTATCATTGGTGTCATTTTTCCATGCTGAAATGTACATAACTCTATTGAGGTATATTGGGTGATCATCTTATTTCAGGTGTTGCTAATTTTGAAATGTTGAAGAAAGGAGACCTGAGAAACTACTTACTGTCCATGAAGACTAACGATGGAGTCAGTCCTGAAATAGACGGCCACGAGCTACTCAGCTATTGCCGCCAAGTAGCCTCAGGCATGGAGTACACTTGTCCAACGAGGCCTTTATCCACAGAGACCTGGCAGCTAGAAACATTCTAATATCTGATGACAGGATGTGCAAGGTGAATTATGTATACTATAACGCTATACTTGAATCTGTTGATCTTGCCTCATTAATTTGCACAATTGTTGTTTTTCAATAATTGGATTGAATTGCCTATAATGGAGCAAGTTAAGAACTCAGTTCTAAGACCAATTAGCTAGTTGTCTTGTTTGTTGGTTTGTTTTTTTGTTTGTTTTTGTTCACTATGGTTGATCATAGTGTGTGAACAGTCATCTATAAAAACTTGAGACTTAATTAAACAACCCCTTCATTATAAAATAACTAGACAATTAATAATGGTGACTTTTGACGATACAGCAATAAATATTTTGAGGATCAAAAAAAGCACATGATTGGGCTGAACTTGCTGAAAACAAATATATATATATTTACCATGAACATTCTCAACACAACAAAGCAGTACAATGCACACATTGTGTGAAGTTACACAAGTGTCATAATGTGAATGGAAATAGACCCAGAAAATCTTAATTTCATACTACATTGAAAACTTGTTCGTTTGCTCAGTTGCATAATAATGAGTAGCTGTAAAAGCCATTCTTCAAAAAATGTTTATACCTTGGGAAAATTTCACGAAACTTTCTTAAGTAGATTCAAAACACACACAACTCGGCAAAGCAGTTTTTGTTGTTTGTTTTTGCTTTTTTGTTTTGTTTTGTTGTTGTTTTTTTGGCTTTTTTCTTTCTTTTTGCTGTATCATACAGACTGTATTCACAATTCACTCTCAATGTTAAGTGTCTCACTTGATTAATTCCTGCACATTCCATCATATTTTCTTTCAGATAGCAGACTTTGGAATGTCTCGAGATTTGGCAGATGAGAATTATTATGTCTCTCATGGAGGATTGATTTAGGTTAAGTGGACAGCTCCTGAGGTAATTACAATACTTGTAATAGCGCAGTATAACATTACTGAAGCCTAAACAAAGGCAGAAGTATGATATGCACTTCTAGTGGTCAAAGTGGATGAGAGGAGAGGAGGGAGGGATAGAGGGGTGGGGTGTGCATAGGGGAGGAATGGAAAGAGGAGAAGTGGGAAAGGAGAATGGAAAGGGGAGGGAAGAGAAGAGGCAAATTCAACTTTCTACAAGGTAATTCTAATGAAAAGGTGTTGTTAAATCTGAGTATCATAATTTTTTTGAACATTCATTTATATATTTTTTCTTACATATAACAAACTTTATTCATAGGCTCTCTTCTATAAGAAGTATTCTGCCTCCAGTGATGTGTGGAGTTTTGGTGCAGTCATGTATGAGATATGGAGTATCGGACACAAGCCATTTGAAAATGTGAACAATTCTGAAGTAAGCTTGTATAATGGTCAAATAGCTACTGTGAAAAAAAAACTGGAAAAAGGGGGGAAGGATTTGTTTGTACTTCCCTTTAACCTTTCTAATAGACCAGAATACATATTTTGAGTATGTGTCCAAGGATCTAACGAACATGTAGTTTAAATAATAATGTTTACTTCTTACCCCATAGCAACCAGTTATGAATATAATACCGAAGATTCGGGTTGTAAACCAAGTCTCCCTTCTTTGTTAAGCATTGCTTTTTGTTAAGTACCTGTTTTCTTCCTGGTTTTTAGCACTTTTTATTAAGAGCTCCATACTTTCCGTACACTGCTAATTGGTGCTCAGCTCAAGTTTTTTAAAGTGCCACTTGCTGTTAAGCACCCATTTTTTATTTAGTGCCCATTTCCTTACCGTTTGGAGGTATAAGTGGGGGTCCCTAGCAACCCGAGTCTACGGTATTAAAATTGGGTCTTTATTACTCTTTTTTTTTTGTCATTGTGGCTAGGTAATACAAATGTTAAACTCAGGCTTCCGCCTTCCTCCTCCCCCAGGATGCCCACGTGCTATTTACAGTATCATGATGTCATGCTGGTAAGTTTCGTGGATTATTAGTCTTCATCGACACTCACAGTCAATTGTGATCTTGATTCAGCAATCAATTCAGTTCTTGGTAAAAAAAATGAGGCATTTCTTATATATAAACATCTACACTATATATTTTAAGAACAAGGGGTGTTATGGGGAGAGAGAGAGAGGGGGAGGACGCAGGGTAGTAAGAGGCTTAGCGTTATTTTGTAGTATATCAAAAAAGAATTATATATCCACATCAGTCTATTATATAACAAACTAACTTATGAAGTATCCAACATAATAAGTACTATTTCTTTTCTGTGTTTCAATCACTAGGCATCCAGAAACATGTGGGCGTTCTAGTTTCAAATGATGTTTCCACTAGACTGTCGGTTTCAAATTCAAAACTCCTTCACATGGACAAGTCAGATAGTTCTTCATCCTCAAAACTTGGAGCAGATTTAGCCTGTGGCAAGGGACTCTACAAAGACTTACAAAGCATGTACAAAATATGAATATCAAAATTTTTCTGGTTGTTGTGTTTTGTTTAATATAGCCAGCTTTTTAGTTTACTTTATAATTTATAGCGGGTCTTGTGTTAATCAATTAATCATCACATGTTTACACAGCAGCATCACAGTTAGTTGAGTAGCTAGTAAAGTTAACTACCGTTAGAAAGCCGAAATTCCAACAAGGTAAAGGTAGTCCCTTTCGCTCGCACGATGGAAAGACGGAAGACTAAACGTCACAGACGTGGGTTACGTATAGACATAGTGCATGCCAATGCGAATTGGTTAGGTGCGGATCGTCAAAGTTGTGCCAATTAGCTTTCCTCCTCAGCTTTTTTTTCCCTATTATTGCAAGTTTATTATTATTATGCACGGGGGAGGAAGGCCTCTGTATCAGGGGCACTATGGAGGTCCTCAACACCCCGGTAAGAAGCAACCTAAGAATATAGATAAACATTAGACGTTGTATTTCTCACAGGGCACATGCGCCCTCCTGCCTACCATCAAACGGCGCCACCGTCCAACCCGTCATTTCAGGTAATAATCAGAGAAGGTGCGAGTGTAAGGGACTGAGCATTTTTATTCTTCTGTCCATAGGCTCAAGATATTAGTGTACGTTACAGCTTGGGGTAAAACCACACATTTGACCTAGCTATGTGGTTGTAAGCAAAAAAAAAAAAAGCTGTTTAATTTGTAATAGGAGTTGTAGCATTTCTGTGTTTATAAAGCGCAGATTACTCAGGTAGTGAGATAGATATGCTGTCTGTATATGTAATGATTGATTTGTGGTAAATACTTGTTAACACTGCCTGGGGTGCTGATTTCAGTCTGGAAGAGTGAATTACATGTAAAAAATAAAAGGACTCGGGAGGGGCAAAAAAATGTGTAAAGACTGAAATATAAAATAATCTTATTGCTGGAACACTGTTAGGAAATTATTAAATACATTTATTTATACCAACTAGTACTAAAGTGTTAGACTCTCCCGGAACTATGATGAACACATTTGTACCTCACATGTCCACGTCACTTAAGCTAATGGTCGACTACAAGCCACAGTGAGTGAGTGAGTGATGCTCTATTACCCATCCTCCCTGTGTACGAAGTTATTAGCTTTCTGAGCCATCCAGAGCAACAAACAGTTATACCGTCTATTGCTCTGTACCGTTGATTTCAGAGGTATCTGTTGTATCTTGCCCACTAGGCCATTTTTAGTGCAAACTGTACCTTTTATTTATTTATTTTATTTTTTGTTCTTGTTTTTTGGCTATTTTATTTATTTTTCATACTTATTTATTCTTCATTCATCTAAAGTTGCCAAATACTGTAACAATCTACATGCATGCGTGTCTAGCTGTATTACCTGATTCCTCCCTTGCCAGACTGGAGCAAGTATTATAGTCTAGTCTGCTAGGGTGTGGTGTTACAGGTGGCATTTATTTAGTTCATAGGGCGTGTAATGATATTATCTTCGTGGGCTTAGGAAATGGTTGATGATGTCTTTTGTATGGCTTCAATTAGGGCCAACCAAAAGTGATGATCTGGTACGGGAGTGGCTGGCTGGCTGGTAGGGTTAGTTTAATAATCTAACTCATAGCAAGTCCCAAAACCATCAAGTTTTCTTGTCTATGTGTAATACAATTTCAATAATGAAAACCAAGTACATGCCATTATGATGGTACTATAGATATTCTAATTAAAGCACAGCATGCATCTGCCCATCTCTGTCTCATTATTCCCAGTTTAGTTATGTTACCTAAGGCTGGTTCTGTCTACCTCAAATCCCTCAACCTAAAACTTTGTTCCTAACAGTTTGTTGTTGTTTTTCCTTTATTTAAATCTTTATTGCTTAATTAACAATTTTTTCTTATTTGTTTGTGCTTTTATTAGAGTATGACATCGCACTGGAACTTGCCCCCCAACCCCATGTCCCACCCTTCTGCCATCTACCACCCACACATGCCTCCTCCTCCTCCGCCAGCTCCCGCCAACACGTCTAGCAGTTCCGGAGGGAGTGGGGGCAGCGGAGGAGGCGGAGGAAACAGCAAGTCGAAATATGCCCACCTGGGACAGTATGGAGTAAGTGGGTGTGTTAGTTTCTTTATTGGCGAGCGAGCGAAGCGAGCGAAACACTATCAGGGGTAACTCAATTGAAAATCGGGGATATTTGTTTATATATGTGGGGACGTACGTATGTCATTTGTACTTTGACTTTCGCGTATTTTTGTGTTAGTTCGGTGGTCGACTAAACGGAATCCTCAGGTTTATCGATCATTACCCGAATCATCCTAAAAATTGTATATCGTTTTGAATTCTTTTGCGGGTGCTGTTAAAACTTGAAAACATACCGGAATTATATTTCTATTCGAGTTTATGGCGGCGGTGAGACAATGTGCTCTTTGTCATAGTTGTAAGCAACATATAATTGTCTACTAGAACCACAAAGGTAAGTCTTGTGTATAGGTATGTCCAGTTGTGTGCAAGTATTGTGCGTTTTAGCTACTACTTAGCTCAAGCATATCACAAAGATAACGTTTAAATAATGTGTATTATTTTTTGTTGTTATTTTTCTATTCAAACAGTTGCGGGGAGGGGTTACTATGGCATTGAAATGCCTAACTAGACCTTATTTTTAGTAGCTTTGAGTGTTAGAAGTAAAAATCAATCATATAACAATTGTGTAGTTTAGGCTCGCTCGCCATTTGTGCTCAAGCACATCACTAGTTAATACACTGAGGATGCTAATAAAGATTGCTATGTGGCATATTTATGTACATATTACATGTAGGCTCCCATATTTTGTGGTGTGTTTTAAATAGAATGTTCTTCAATTATCCATATATGTATTGTGTAGCTCACAATGGAGCCTCCCAAAGCACCAGAGAAACCGCTTGTACCGTACGTCAGGTACAGCTGCAAGAAGTGGGTGGAGCTGAAGGCGGACAATAACACAGTGCTGGACCTTCAGACTGTAAGTACATGGTAGACGGGGGGGAGGGTGGGGGTCATTGTTTCTGTTTGATATCTTTCTTGTAAGTGGACTGCTTAAAGTGACGGTACTTGTGGTATGAAATTAACTTTTGAAAGTTTTCACGAAACCACCATGAAGTCAGGAGGTCCGGCATCGAATTGCACACTCTATCGCTGGTGGTAATAAACTTGTTTAAGTTCATCATCTCTGGCAGGAACTGTTCTATTTGTGTTCCGGGTAAGGATGTTGCGCTCACTTCACTCTGGGGTGAAATCACCTGTGACTCTCGTTTCAATTATTTCAACTGGTCAGCGTATCCAACAATAAAAATGGCAGGCAAGCCAGTTAATTCTATTGTGCCACTAGCAGCAGTATTAGTCTGGTGTTGTTATGGTTACAGTAATTCACTGTAATGGGAATTGTGATATTATTTATAAACCGTAATGTCGCGTACTTGACAAATAATATAAAAAAAAGGTAAAATTATTCAGGTAAACTCTCATGAAATATTGCTTTCTACAATACCAAGCAAGGAAAGTGAAGGAACTTAATCGAGTTGTTCTTGTCTTATTTTTATTCAAAACAAATGAAGAAATTTCTTTGTAATAACATAACCGCTGAAAACATCCAACAATGAAGTTTAAAGTGAAAGCAAGTTACGTGTATAAGAATACGATATGAGTAGCTCTATTAGACTCATTACGCTAGTAAACTATGAGGAGTTGCTTGTTCCGCATTTGTAGTGACTATAGCATCAATACATTGCAAAATTTCAAGGTCTCCTATGCCTCATTGTAAGAATATTTAAATTGTGTTGTGTACGACTAATTAATTGTTTCATTTTAAAATACTTTTGTTTTTTTGCAGGTTGGTAAGCTTGTTGGTCAGATGTGGCGTGAGTTGGCAGAGGAAGAGAAGCAACCGTACATTGACGAGTACGAGAGGGAGAAGGTCATATACAATGAGCAAATGAAAGTCTACAAGAACTCACCAGCATACAAGAGGTGGATGGACATGAAAGCACAAGGTAAAGGGTCATCATAACCTTTGTGTACTGGGGACGGACAGAGGAAGACAAAAGGGAGAGCTGGTCTTCTTACACATGTAACCATAGAAAAGTACCAGGGGGAATCTCGTTTGGTGGAGCAAGTGTTGCTTTGTACTTTCATAGTTTTAGTTTTTATCTCATATTAGTTCTGGTACAGCATAGTGGTGAACTTTAAAATAGAACAGGCTACTTTTAAAAATGCTAAGTTTTACAATTCACAAAAAACAATGGCATGGGGTAGCTATATTATTTGAACCCCATTACCAAAAATATGGCAAGATCTCAAGTAAATAGCTAAGATTGCCAATAATTTTTTTCTTCATTTTAGGTACTTGGATAATTAATTATAACTTGTAATGTTCAATGTCCAAGTCTCCAAAATGCACTGTGTAAAGTTCTGCCAGTTAACTGTACTAATCCTGGTTTTGTTTTTAGTTGCATTATGAGTACGGTAGCCTAATATATTTATTAATGGAATGACTAGATGTGGGCGGATTCATTCACACTCAGTGATTAGACACACATCCTTTGTGTTCACATGTTAGCTGAAGCAGCTCGAGAGGCGGCCATGCAAGCGTCTTCAGCTGCCGCAACTGCCACGTCAGCCACCTCCTCCACTAGCTCCGCCCAGTTCCACCACCCGGACTACAGCGTGCCTCACGCGGCACTTCCCAGGCACTCGTACACCAACCCACGCATCATGATACAGCAGCAGCAGCACCATCACCAGCAACATATGGAGGAAGAAGCAGGTAAAGGGTTGTCGATTCGAATGATCTTTTTTTGAGTGCAACTCACGTTCTTCATGTTAATAAAACAAGAGCTTATCGTGACATTTTTCGGAGTTTTTTGTTTTTTTATTTATTTATGTTTGTTCAGTGACCTCTAAGTATCTAAATCCTAAAGCAAGTTTTAGAGATACAGTACATCTTCGGACATTGTTGTAGCAGTTACAGTCCTTTTATACCAAAATCCTTTTATTGTTTGTTTGTTTTTTTGTTTTGTTTTTGTTTTTTGTTGTTGTTTTTCTTGTTCATTGTACAGATGAATACATCACTAAGAAGCAGGTTGCTGCCATGCGTTACCACAGGAACCATCGTCTCATGCACATGTTGTTTGACAGTGTCCCTGTACCCAACTCCCGTTACATGGCAGACAGTAAGAGGTACCAGCTGCTCAAGAACCAGGTCCAATCACTGCAGAACCATCAGGTGAGTTGGTAAGGGAGGCCCGCAATTGAAATACTTGACCTACTATACTATGAGTTAAAGGATGTGAGTTTAGTATTAGAAACTTCCTTTTAATTCACACCAAAACAAATGAAAAATATAATATTCTTCTTTTACACTTGCTAAAACTGTGCTTGGTCAAAATCTATATTTGCAATTTTTTTCCTCTCAATATTTTGTGGTGCATTTAAATTAAGCCATACAATACAAAGTGTTGTACTTGATTTAATTAATTGTTGCCATTTAAAAATTGAATATGGAGTCCAGCTTGTCTGAGGAATTATTAACCTTAATTGTTGCCATTTAAAAATTGAATATGGAGTCCAGCTTGTCTGAGGAATTATCAACCTCTTGTTTAAATGAATTACTGTGTAATAGCACTCCAAACATGACTAAGATGTTCAGATGTGTGTGTGTGTGTGTGTGTGTGTAGAAGAAGCTCGAGATTGAAGTGAATTCAATAGACAGTCAGTATGAGAGTAAGAAGAGGAAGTTTCTAGAAGACTCTGAGCAGCTCCGAAGAGACCTAAAAAAGGTGACTTATTTTACTGAGGTGGCAAACGTGTGTGTGTGTGTATGTGTAGGAGTTTTGATTACAAATTGCTATGATGATAAATCTCCTTCAAGGAATGACATGAGAATAAACAAACACTTAAGGGTGGCCGCACACCGCCTACGCAAATTTTTTGTTGATGGTTGCTATGCACAATTACTACTAAATATACTCACAGGGACTTCTCCACTACAACACAAGGACAAAGTACCTGCCGAAGGCGCTGCTCACTAATTTTAGAGTGAATCTGGAGGAAATATCGAGGCCCAGTAATAAAACTTTGTAGCACTTTTTTAGACCGGCGGCAATTAAGTTGGAGCTCCGCAATTTGGTGCACTACTAGCCAAGCCGATACTCTACTGCAAGACCCTTTTCAATATTACTTTATGATTTATTCGCTTTTAATTTATTTTTTTATGAGATATTGAAAAATTCAAGTTGTGGTACAGTTCTTTTCTTTCTTTTATTCTTTTTCTTTTTTTTAGGTTTACCCATGTCTAAAAAAAATCGTCGTTTTTATCAGTGGATTCCAAGAAAATCTGACACAAAATTTGGAACTTTTATTTCTTTCGCAATTCTTGTGAAATAACCCCACCCACCATGTCCCATACTACTAGTATGTGAGCATTTTTTTTTTTTTTTTTTTTTTTAGTTTGTTTGTATTGGTTCAAAAGAGCCCCCCCCCCCGCCTGTACCAAGAGTAACACAACATCAATGTAACAATAACAGAGATCGGAAGAGAGGGCAGTTTCTTTAGAGATAGCTCGAGGAGGCTGTGCAGCTTGGAAAGTCTTCGCTCCTCAGAATCGAGCCTGCTGGATCCATCCGCTCGAGCTCAGATGCACAAGCCTTGGAACGGCTACAGGAGAGGCACCTGGTGCATACCTTGCCGCGTGAGCTAGACCAAGGACTACTGTATGGGAGCATTGCTGTAAACGCTATGATACAACCTGAAGCTAAAGACAACCACAGCTTCGCTAAGTAACTTCTGCCTGCTACTGTTCGTTGTCCCTGCTTGTGTATTTTGAATGGTGAGGTATTGGCGGGAATAAATTAATGTCCAGATCTATGGGTGGTGCGCGTTGCTATGTGTGGCCACCCTTAACTAACAATGTTTTAAAAAACCGTCAGCGTGTATGCACGATAGGGTTATAGTAGTCATACTGTCTGTTCTGTTACACTTTGATTCCGGAGAACTGACAATTAACTTTTGATTTAGGTATGAACTTACTCAATAAATTGTGACACATTGGGGGGGGGGGGGGGGGGGGGGGGGGGGGGGGGGGGGGGGGGGGGGGGGGGGGGACTGATTTTTTATATATATATTTTTTAGAAAATGCGAACCAATCAGCTCTTCATAGGTGCAGCTTTAGAGGGTAACACCCCATTTGTCACGTCATAAGTAATGCACCTTTTGTCATATCGTAATTATGAGCTACTAATTCCTTGCGACAGTGAGGGTTTGCACCTTTGGTGATGTATATTGTAAATCTAGCTTTCTTGATGCAAACGCAAGTTTGCATAATAATATTCCTGCAATTTTGTTTCCTAGATCCAAGACCATCCCCCAACCTCCTGGAAGAAGCCACCTCCACCAGTCACCATCTTGGAACTGCCTCAGAGCAAGGACACCAAGTATACCAAACTGTAGAATTGCCTCTTTTGGACACGACTCACTACCTATCACTGGGCATGTGCAATCATGGCTTTTGCCACTCTCTTCTGTCATAGTTTTGTTGATATTATTTTTGTTGTACTGATTACAGTCCAATTTTTGTCTCTTGTGATAATGGTAAGACATTGAAGAATTTTGATCGGTATACCTGCATATAGCGATACCTATCTATTAGAAGTCATCCTGAGTTTAGCTGGTGCATACCAGACTATTGCATGTGTGCAGAGTAAAAGAGATTGGGAAGTGTTTTGCTGGTAAAACTGTCTCTTGGGGGCCCTAATGAAGAAGCAGCCACAACTAGTTTGGCAGATTGGTAAAGGGTCGGCTACACCAGACTAGGTCTGGTTCTCTCTATGACCTATATAGTCTGGCATGGCCACAGACCTATTGGGAGCGCTAATAAAAGGTAAAGGGTCGACTAAGCCAGACCCACGTTGTGCGCAGACTGTACTTGTGCTCATCCTCCTGCTATTCCATGTCATCACTTGAATAATCCACATCAGTGAATCACCTATTCCCTCTGGAGCCATCTTGCTATCATCGCTCCTACTCCCTGCATCCATAGATGTAGGCATGGACCTAGGTACATTCACCCACACCTACAAAACACTCCTTCTCATAATCCAGTAGTGATAGCACCTGTGGCATCAGTCAATGAATGCACTGGGTACTCTCTCACAACCCTGTAGTAGTGAACTGGACATTCCAACACATTCAACAAAAAAAAAAAAGAGCTGTCTTTAAATCATAAGGTTATTGCAGCTAATTGGAGCCTAGTTGGGCGGAGCCCCACCTCTTCTGAAGGGAGAGGTCGGGTAACAAGCCTATCTAATTTCCTTAGCATTTAACCACACTTCAATCTGAAGCCTATACCCAAGTATAGGCTTGTTACCCGACCTCTCCCCAGCAGAGGTCGGGCTCCGCCCAACTAATTGGAGCCCATCTCCTTTCTCATCTTATTTCTGTATGAAAGTTGTGACCCCCTTGAGGTAGCGCAAACTCAACCTCGCCCCCAAATGAACCCTGCCTAAACCTCTCTCCCTCCCTATTAGCTGCACAAAGAGAAAGCAGAAGTCTATTACTCTAATTCTTCTCTCACCCAGGCTCAAAGCAGATACCCCTGGACCCCAGGCCTTTCCCCACTGCCAGTTTGAAAATAGAACAAAGCAGTGACTTCACACCGCCCTCACTCCGGCCTCACTCAGCCGCGAGCGCTAATGATGGACAAATTAGAAGCGCGCAAAATTTTATTAAAGTAGGTGTGTCTTGGCACGTGAGATGACCTGTGAAAACTTTGACGACCATTAGGTAAAAGTAGTAGTGGTGTAGGGAACGTTGTAAAACGACTATTTTTTACTACAAGCTGCTGGTGCAATGCACGGTGCGAGACCCATGTACCCTCAAGGGTACTATGGAGGTCCACAGCACGTTGGTAAGTGATGAAAAGGCGTAGATGTGCCATTTTCACGGTGTTTGTATTCTGACTGTCTTTAGGCCATATGCGTCCTCCCAGTTACCATCATATGCCTCATCCTTCTAACCCACCATTCCAGGTACAAATAAATGGTTTTAATTATGTGATTGTTATGTTTGTTATGTGTATGAATTTAGAGTATGACATCCCACTGGAATTTGCCCACGAACCCTATGTCCCATCTTTCTTCCGTCTACCACCAACACATGCCTCCTCCTCCATCTAACCTCCCTGCCAGTGGTAGTGGAGGCAGTGGAGGAGGAGGGAACAAATCAAAGTATGCTCACTTAGGACAATATGGAGTGAGTTGTTGAAAATATTTTAATACCAAAAAATAGTTTTCACAACTTTTCAGCTTATAGTTGATTTCATTTGTTTGATAGCAAATTTAACAGGATATCCCATGAAAGTTGTATATTTATATAATTCATTCAAAGAGTTGATCAAATTTGTTGGATGAAATATTGCATTATTTTTGGCAGGTGTGTGGCTAGGTGAAGATGATATTGAGCATTTTGGAAGATAGCATGGAGTCATTTGTTTATTGTAGTAGTCTAGTTCCTATAACAAAATAGGAGGTATTATTGCTAATGAGGTGGCAGCGTCTCCCTAAATTTCCTAGCTTTCCCCCGAATATTTGCATGCAGTGTGCTGTTGAAACTTAAATGTTTCCCTTTCTGTCACAACTTTAGTAAATGGTAGAGGTGCCGAAGCTTCCCGTGCCCCCTGACAAACATAGAACCCTGTGGTGCCACTCCCACTGGGTACCAATGTAACCTGTCACTGCCTTGTCAGACTATCATTTGGCCACATCTTCATCATTTGGGGGGTTGTCCTTCAAGGTGTGTATGTATGTGTGTGTGTGTTGTGTTGTTAGTTGACTATGGAGCCTCCTAAGCCACCAGAGAAACCACTGCTACCGTACATGAGGTATAGCCGCAAGAAATGGGTGGAGCTAAAAGCAGACACCACCAAAGTGTGGGAAGTACAGACGGTGAGTGTTAAAGTCCCATGTATTAGAGTACTAGTAGAACCTAATGTGTTTACACCATTACACTGTCATACGCTATTGGGTTTGTATCCTCTTTTCAGAAGTTCATCAAATGTCTCTCTCTCTCTTTCTCTAAGGCTTTTTTTTTTTTTTTTTTTTTTTTTTTCCTAACAATACAGAATTTGAAATATTTGCCTGTCACCAAGGATCCATCCCAGGACGACTTACTTCAATCCCCAGTGACAGCCAAATATTTTTTATAGTGAAAGAGAGATAATTCCAAAGGAGGCTGAGAAAGAAATGGTGTTGTTTTAACAAGTTTTCAGCCTGGAAATGAGTTTATTCTAAGCCACCATCCATGATTCTGAAAGTTAGTTTAAATATGGTCCTGACTCACTGATACCAAACTACTGTCACAAGAAAAACTATCTCTAACAGCATGGTGCAAGAAAACACAATTTAAAAACAACTTGTATATGATCAGTCACTGCCTCAACCTTTTTTTTTTTTTTAAAGAGTGTGTTTTATGAGATGGAGTTGTTGTTTTTTTAAGAACTTATGCATGGAGAGCTATTGGATTCATTGCTATTGTTAAATAACTTGTTATTTTCCAGGAGTTAGTGTAATTAATTACAGGGGTTCAGTGTCAGAATGTGTGGTGGTTAGATGGACTTACTAGAAAGACTGAAAACTTGTTATGGAGAAGAGGGCACAAGTGGTAATGATGGAGGACCATCAATTGTGTGTGTGTGTGTGTGTGTGTGTGTGTGTGTGTGTGTGCGTGTAGGTGGGTAAGTTGTTTGGACAGATGTGGCGTGACATGTCCGATGAGGAGAAACAACCGTACATTGACGAGTACGAGAGGGAGAAGGTCAAATACACGGAACAGATAAAAATCTATAAGAACTCACCGGCCTACAAGAGGTGGATGGACATGAAAGCACAAGGTAAAGGCTCTTCATATTCATGACCATCGGTCGGGATTTGACTCTAGTAATAAGGGGCAAAAATTCACTTTTCTGCGTATTTGTTATTTGTGCATATCTAACTTGGCCAGTATTCTGAGTAGAATATAATATGGGAGGAGCTTATGTTTGTGTGTTTGTTTCTACAGCTGAAGCAGCTCGCGAAGCAGCTCTCCAGTCTTCCTCCACTACTTCCACTTCCTCCTCCAGCTCCGCCCAGTTCCACCTGGACTACAGCGTACCTCACTCGACACTTCCAAGGCATCAACACCCTCACAGTCATACTAATGACTCGCGCATTATGATTCAGCAGCAGTATGCAGAGGAGGAGGAAGGTAAGGGGTGGTCAACACTAGGCATTGGTAAGGGGTGGTCAACACTAGGCATTGGTAAGGGGTGGTCAACACTAGGCATTGGTAAGGGGTGGTCAACACTAGGCATTGGTAAGGGGTGGTCAACACTAGGCATTGGTAAGGGTGGTCAACACTAGGCATTGGTAAGAGTGGTCAAACGCTAGGCATTGGTAAGAGTGGTCAAACGCTAGGCATTGGTAAGAGTGGTCAAACGCTAGGCATTGGTAAGAGTGGTCAAACGCTAGGCATTGGTAAGGGTGGTCAAACGCTAGGCATTGGTAAGGGTGGTCAAACACTAGGCATTGGTAAGGGGTGGTCAACACTAGGCATTGGTAAGGGTGGTCAAACACTAGGCATTGGTAAGAGTGGTCAAACGCTAGGCATTGGTAAGAGTGGTCAAACGCTAGGCATTGGTAAGAGTGGTCAAACGCTAGGCATTGGTAAGAGTGGTCAAACGCTAGGCATTGGTAAGGGTGGTCAAACGCTAGGCATTGGTAAGGGTGGTCAAACACTAGGCATTGGTAAGGGTGGTCAAACACTAGGCATTGGTAAGGGGTGGTCAAACACTTGACATTGCTCAATAAAGGTATTGCTATACATCATTCCTCAATGTAGTAATGAGCCTATACTCTATAGTTGTTGTAGTAATTGCAGTGGAAGGTAGGTGGGAGAGTGTCTTGGTCTGTTTCAAGCAGAGTTGATATAAAGTTGGACCAAAGACAATCATAAAGAGGTGAATTAACATGTTTCTTGCTTTCAGATGAATACATCACCAAAAAGCAGGTGGCAACTATTCGTTACCATAGAAACCACCGCCTCATGTACGTGCTGTTTGACAAAGTGCCAGTCCCAGACTCGCGATACGTCGCGGACCGCAAGAGGTACCAGTTGCTGAAGAACCAAGTGCAGTCTCTTCAAAACCACCAGGTCAGCTTTGCCAAAGATAAAGGAACTATTTTGATTCCAAGTTCAGTGTGGGCAAACTAACTTGTAATGGGAGTGTTATCTTTGCTTGTAATTGATGAGTTACCATAGGATCTTTAAACTGAGAACAATTTGAGATCAAGCTTTTTTGTTCACGTGTTACCTCTGAATGGGTCTAATGTAAGACCTTATCCTCCCTATCAGCATTTTTATGACTTTATAGAAGAAACTTGAGGACGAAGTGATTGAAATAGACACGCAGTACGAGAACAGGAAGAGGAAGTCCATAGAAGATGCAGAACAATTCAGAAGAGACTTGAAGAAGGTATGTGTGAATTGAATGTCAGTCTGAGTGGCTTTGGGTCATACATTCAAATGTTTTTTAAGTTAGGTTATGTTGTTGTCGTTGTTTACTGTTGTGACCTATGTCTGCCATGGTGTTCCGTTAGATTCAAGACAATCCCCCATCCTCCTGGAAGAAACCTCCTCCTTCAGTCACTATATTGGAATTGCCTCAGAACAAAGAGGCCAGTTTTACAAAGTTATAGAGCATTGGTTGCCCCGCCCCCTCCTTCCATCTCTGGGCACGTGCAAACATATAGGTATTAGTCTCAACTCACTCAGGGATTTCTTTTATTTATCTTTTTCCTGACAATCCCCTTTTTATTCTTCCAGGTCATTTTCCACTTTCACTGACATTCTTTTTATTGCCCTAGGTCAATTCTGAAATGCCATATTTATCATCACACAGACTATATTACGTAGACTCATGATACCGAAACTTGCCACAAGGTTTTATTGCTGAATAATGTATAATGTTGTTGTTTCTCGGGGGGGAGGGGGGTGGGGGTGAGGAGGGTTGTCTGTATTTGTTTTTGTTTTGTTTGTAGAGCGCGAGGGGGGGGGGGGGGGGTTGGTTTTTGTGGGTTTTTTGTTTGTTTGTTTTGCTAATTGTGCATGTACAGGCATCTTGGGGATTACTTGGCGTTCTATAGGGAACTGTATGAGTGTGGGTGGCAGTGACGGACGGAGGAATAGTGTTAGGCTTGTTCAATGAGAGATACAACAGAGTAGGCATGAAGTGGTAGAACAGAATGTAGATATTGCTTTAGTGTGTTGGGGGGTTGCTCTAAAAGTCGAGGTTTGATAAATACAATAACTTAAGTGAATGTGTGTGACTATATTAAGTTAATGTATACTATGTATAGCAATTAGTTTGATGAATATATATATACTTAAAATGGTTTAATTACAACATATATTATAGTATTTTTGGTATGCTTCCAAAGCATTACTATCTCAATCTGTTCCTCACTGCGCATCTCCATGGTGATACCAGGGTTTTCCTTCAACATGTGGTGTTCCTGTGGTGTGAGGGAGCCTCTTGTACACATTGGTAGCTGTATCTGTATTGACCACTCCCATGTTGCCACAACACCCATATAGGGGTGGGGCTGCCATTCTGCATGCCGGGATTTCACTGGCTGCACACTGCTGTGGGATTGCTGGTGGGTGTAGGTAGGGCCAGTTGGTGCTTTGGGGAGGTGGTCCTAATCGGTAAGGGGTCGATGACCCCACATCTGTGGTCCTTGGAGAATCAGGTGGGTATGGAACCAGTAGGTGGAGCTCTGTAGATCTGCAGAGTTTAACGCAAAATATGTATTGTTTCAATGATTCAATCATTCTCGGCTGAAATAATTGTAATATAGCAAATTTTTCTCATTGTAACAGCCAATATTGTTAATTACAACTTAACCCAACGTTTCGACTTCTTGCCGAAGTCCTCTTCAGGAGTCCACTGTATTGTTTTCTTTTATAATTGCACACAAGTTAAATGACATAGGTTGTTCAATTTTTTCCTTTCTTTTAAATACTTGTAACTATTGTAATATGCCATAGTCTATGTTTTTAATAGAAATTATACTATAATTCTTTCCTGAGGCTTACCCAATAATGCTTCAATTATTTTAAGTACATGTTGCACAATTCTATTCATTGTACTATTTAACTGATACCATTCATTGTCTTAATAGTAAATGCATACTCAGACTTCATCTGCTGGTACTGCTCCTCCAGAGCCTGCACTCGCTTGCTCAGGTGCTTGCTGATAGCTAGAGCAGCAGTGTTCCTCTCCTCCAGCACAGCGATTCTTCCATATATCTCTCTCAGCATTTCTGTATGCTGTGAAATAAAGATGACAATGGTAATGGCTTGTAGTCTTTGAGTGGTGGCTATTTTTTTAGCCCAACTACAAGTCCAGATTGTGTTGGCAAAAGCAAGAAACTGATGTTAAATAATCTGAACTTACATTAGAAAGTGTCTCTCTTATGCTTTCGAGGGACATATTGTATGATCCTACGCTTTCTTCGAGCATCGTCATCTTTGTGTTCATATAGTCGTATGTCTTTCCCATTTCCTCTTGGCTTTGATACTGAGAAAAGCAAACTTCCTACAAGCACAGAAATTAGAAGCCTTGAATTTATTATGATTGTAATACAGGTATCCATGATACCTCATAAGTCTTGGAATTAACTGTGGCCATTTTGTTTAGCTTCTGGTCAAGCTGAATCACTTTTCTTTCCAACTCCTGTATAAAAATTTTGTAGGTATTTTAAAGATATAGCTCCTAAATTTATGACATACCATTTCACTGGATCGAAGAGCGCCCATCTCTTTGCTGATATCTCCCTCGAACTCCTGACTATAGCAAGCCTTACATATCTCTCCACCACAATGAGGCAAGGTTGGTACATTTTCCAAGTTTTCTTCACATGGGTCCTCCTTACTGTGTTCACCATCATCGAGTGTGTCAGCAGATACCAGTCTTTCACTTAGTGGAAAGTAAAAACTGGTACAAGAAAAACTGTTTTCTGGATCAACTTCATGTGTTGGTGCCTTGGAGCTTTTGAGATTACCCAAAGGGCAGCTTTCTTCTTTCTTGACTTCATTCTGACCAATATCTAACTCACCATTACAATTTGCCATCACAAGTGCAGTTAGGAATTGAAACTAGCTGTATCCCATTGCAGAAGCTATGGGTGTCAGTACATTTCTATCAAGTATGGGGTTAGCTTGAAGGCCCACTAACTGTGACACTCCCCTAAGGTTTTAAGCTGTTTCATGAGTAGAGCTTGAGGTATGAAAAAATGTATCAGAAATTACCATGGTAATCTTGCAAATCATTAGCTATTTACTGCTTGACATTGTAACACAATAAATAGTCCATGTGTACTAAATGTTATCAAGTGTTACTGCTGAGTAATAAATATGTAAGCTGGTATAGGCTGCTCGAGCTTTATGAACTTGGGCAATTCCGAGTGTGATAACATCCCTATAATATCATGTGGAGTTATCTCATGTGTCATAGACCTCTCTGGACATTTGAGGTTCTGTGTTAGAAACAAACAAGCATAACTTTTTGGCACTATTGACCATACTATACTTTACATATTGTATCTAATATTCATCTATATCTCGTGTGTCAAAACTCTGTTTCATTTATTGATATTGCATTGCTACAAGTTTGTTCGTCAATACTTTTGATTCCTATTTTATGTGTTGTTTTCTGCGAAATCATTTCGCTTTTTTTCTTACTACAGTTTCATAAAATTTTGTACCTAGCTAAATGTTTGATGATGGTAAAATAATGTTAATGAATTAGTTTATGCTTCTTCACTTCTTCAAAAAAAATATACTTTCACACTTCACTTTCATCATCGTCATCATCAGGGACCGTATACCACTTATCACCATCCATTACCAACTTCTCCGAGACTCCCCGTTGACCACACTTAGCTTTATCTCCTTTAGCATCACTTCTATTGAAGTTAGTATTTTCCGTAAGACTAGTACTTGCACTCTTTTCTTGCTGCATATGATCATTTCTACTCTGCTTGTGATTTTTATCAGCAGAATGCTCTGGGCTTAGGTTAGCAAAGGGAAGTTTTCTGATATTGGAATGTGTGGCGGCATTTTGAGCTGATCTTGTGGCCTGAGGTGTAGAGGCTAGTCTTAGCAATGCCTGTGGTTGAGCCAGCGTTGACCTGACTGCTTGAGGCGATCCTGTGGTGCGACGGGGAGGGGAGGGAGAACTGGTTTGGGAATAAAAGGATTGCTTGCTGGACTTTACTGGCGTTAGTAGGAGTAATTTCTCCTTGAGAAGCCTAAATAAATAACACAAACAATTCATATTTATTCAACACTTTTCCTGCAACTCTCATACAGTCACCTCTCTCTATGATATAACTCATAAGTGCCAATGAGTATGTCACTATTACTCCTTAATCCTAATTAACTAGTTTTAAGGTTCCATCAGTGTTTGAAAGAAAACCTTACATGACTCTAATTGGAGAGTGCCCATTTGTCTTTTCCTTACAAAATGCATAAGAGCTATTAAAATATCATGGAAGTTGGAAAGTTTATCTGGGCTTCATGTGAACTCTCTTTTTTATGCACACTTTGAGCTGTTCAGTGATGGTACGCTGCTTTGCAATTAATAATAGTGAATAGCGTGTATTAAACATCTATAATATAATTTTTTTATTGTTGATCTTTGATTGATTTGTATAATTATGTATTGGTGGATTCTATTATAGGCAGGTGTTTTCTGTATTTATTCATTCAAAGAAGTGTGTAGGTGCTAAAATAATTAAGACTAGTTTACAAGAATGAGAGCTGCTCTCCTAAGGGTGTTATTTATTTAGGCTTCTCAAGGAGTCTTACTCATTTTGTCTCTTTGAATGTTTGAGCTGAGTCTCAATGGCGTCTATGTTTTCTTTCAAATACTTGCAAAGTGCTTCTGCATCTCTCTTCTTCTGCTCACACTTTTTAAGTTTCTCCTGCAAGTCTTTAATCAGCTGTGTCTCCTGTAACATCAATGATTTAATGAAACCACAAAAATTTAAGATTTTGGTAAATGTATTTTCTCTCATTCACAAGCTTTTTTTTCAAATCAAT
>WLWD01006163.1_pt1 | contig 74056 bp, 45 predicted proteins | sample 6712731 | NCBI WGS metagenome assembly WLWD01 (sample SAMN12718690, study PRJNA576275) | sponge metagenome | isolation source: marine sponge | host: Mycale hentscheli | place: New Zealand: South Island, Marlborough, Capsize Point | collected 2014-11-01
CTTGCCAGGTTCACTCGCCTAGGCAGCTTATCTTAGGCCCTGAAACACCAAGAATTACTGGTCCCTCAATTGCAAATTTAACCTCCATACCATTAGATACCAAATGGATACATTGGAGTAACCAGACCCATCCGAGCGGAACGATTTGGTGACGATTCTCCATCCAGCCGGTGATGACGCTTTACCAACCAGCTCACCTAATGAACTATTCATGAATACACGCACATTGTCGTCGTTACTGACACAGATCATGAATCAAAAACACGGTTGAAATTCAGTATCGAGTTTATTTTAGTACTGAACAGCTGCAATATGTGATCACATTATAAAGCAGTAAATGTTGTTTGTTCCCCTTCTTTGAAACCGAAGTGTTAACTTTTTTTAGCAGATGATGGTTGAACTTCAACTTTCATGTTGCTGCAAGTAGCAGGAGACAAACTACCATAAGGGATAATGGCTCTAAACGGAATAGTATTAACTTGGGAAGACACACACTCACACACATACACACACTGAGCATCTGAAAGCCCACTTGCTTGCAGACAAAACTCCTCCAACCCTTATCTGTTACCAGTTGAGATAACAGTTGGTAGGAACAATTAAACGTAATAAAAACCAAGCTCCAATTTCGTAGCAATGTTGCCTAGCAACCTCCGAAAGTGAAGGTCACTGTTTTTAGAATTACAGCCACGACCCCCAGGATTCCGGTTCGAATCCACGGCGACAACTAAGATTTTTTCACATTTTTCCTTTGCTTTTTTCCAGACCCCTTTAGGTGAGAAGTGTCAATCTAGTTTTTTATGAAGGGTCAGAACTTGATAATTATAATGTGTACTTCTTACATCATATTTAATTGTGCGTGGGCGTCCATAAAATGTGCACACATAGAAAGCATTCCATTGTTGCCAAGCTGTTCATAAAGATCAGAAATACTTTGTAGTAGCCCATAGCAACTTCTACAGACATAGCCATTATGCCCTGCCTCCTCTTCTTCTCACCACTACTAATATTATCCCTGAGACAATAGCAGCAATGCTACTGGCATAGCCTCGACTACTACCTCCATGCTCACAAAAATTGGACGATTAGAAACCTTGTAAGGTTTAATTGCATTCCACTATTACCAAATGGGTGCGTTGGAGCTACCAGACCCTCCCTACTGTTGTTGTTGTTGTTTTTTTTTGCACAGCTGAATGCACCAGACTGGATCAAAACATTCACTAGTAATAAAGTAATAAGCACAACTACTACAACAAATAACCAATAACTTGGCACTACAGGGCCACTTTCACAAGTGGTCAGATGATCACGTAGAATATACAATTAATACCTTCGTAGCAGTGGTTATATACTACAGCCAATTGAATTAATGTCACTGTGCAATTGGTGTTACCCACCAGCTTTGCTGCTACTGGGATAAATAAACTAAGCATTATAATGTTTCTATTTCTATGAACGTAATTTCTAATGGCATACTTTTATCAGACAATTCAATATACAGATGCGATCTACCCTAAAACTATCATCGTAAGTATCTTACTCTCACCTTGAGCCATTTTTGTAGCAGCTTCAGCCTAATAGCTAGAGACTGCACCAAGATCCCCACCGCCGCTGTTGGTTGTTGGCGCACTGTCGGTGAAGCTCCCCCCTTTTTTCTCCTATTATGTGTATAGTCTTTAAAAAATTAATTTTCTATTCTTATAATTAGAATAATACAGCCACGTGAACACGACGACGCTGGGTGGGTGGTGGTGGAGAGAAATAAATTCGGTATTAATCGTTCTGTGGCTGCTATTAAGTAGAGCAACATGCCTGAGAAAGTGTGCGACTCTGGACGGGTTAGCAGGCTGGAGCCGTTGTGGAGCAGACTTCGGGTAGTGAAAGAAAAGCTGGAAGCCGCCAAGTATATTGTTTCTATGCTCTACCGGAACGAGTTTACCAGGTAAATGAAGTTGTATGATGCAGCCACATAAAAGTGCGAGTTGTGATCGCTGATACCTTGAAAGTAGTCCCTAAAGTCAGAAATAATGAAGTGCTATAGTATAATCTCATGCATAATAAGTGCGTTCTTTACTACAATAGTGTTGCTGCTATGCTATTGTAATTACGACAGTCAGACCAGCTTCCAATGGTTTTTAGAGTTGGCATGGGATTCCATTTGTCAAATATAGTACTTTAAGATGTGATCTCATACTTGATTACAGGGGCATAGGACGTGATGTGCTGATGTTTGGTGCCTCAGTAGTCCTTATACGGATTGTGCTAGTAGGCATTGTGGAAGCAGCTGAAGAAGGTCCTGCTGCTGTCATTTGATGCACTGTCAGCAAGTGAATTCAGTTGTAATTTATTTTCAATGCACCTTCCTCATCATGATACCACTTCAATTGTATAAACAATATTTATTAATATTTAGACAGTTTATTTTTCTTCATATTTGCCGTTCTGAAGCATTTACGATTGGCACGTGATGTACACAATGTTTGGCTTTCTAACTTATTGTTGTTTTTGAGGATGAACACATGACAACAGTTTATGTGGTAGATGAGCAGGGATTCATACAGGATTTTTCACTGGGAGGAGGGGAGACAAAATTATTTGCATATTTAAAGAGAATGGGTGTGTTACTCTTCACTTTTGCAAGCAGTAAACCATGGCCAACTGGAATCTTTTTTTACTAAAATTTGCTCCTGGATGTGTATCAACAATAATATTGTGTGACCATCAGCATGACTAGCCGTGATTGCGCATATTTTATGAGAGATAACTGAACATTTATCAAATGACTTGGGTAAACAATGATTCCTGAGGAGGACTTTAAAATTGAAACATCAACGCTGTCAAAATAGAAATACTGCTATACTATTTCAGCTGTGAATGACTAAATGGCATGGCTATGTTAAAATTAAAATTATTGTGCTTAGTGAGTATACACTGGATATTAATATTTTAGAGGAAGATCCATTCACGAACAATTAATATTTTAGTATTAAAAAAAGCACCAAAATATACCATAACTTGTTATATCCTTACAAAAGCAAATGTATATTGAAGCTAACAGTGAGTGCAAAGCTCAGTAGTAAATACAAACAACAACTAACTACCTGTTAATGTTATGTTCATTGTCTGTAATAAAACTTGATGATTCTTAATATGATATAAGCCACAACCAGCCACAGGCAGGAGTGAAGGAAGAGGGCCACTTGGTCATACCATATCCATGGAAATTCAAACTGGTAGCCTTGAAATTTGAGGAAATTGTCTCCCAGTGCTTCACAGATTGTCTGGTTAGTTTGAGAGTCCAAGTAAACTCTATACACACTAAACAGATATGTAAATGTTAGTTTGGTCGAGAGAAGTGAGACACAATCAGGGATGTATACATTTAACTCTGTTATCAGTGTGTATGTTGTGTATATCATACAAGCAGTGCATATGATAGGGTAATAACTTATAGAAAATAGTTCCCATTGAAGTCAGCGAAGCGAGCAAGGAAGTATGGGTAAAAGAATATCATAGCTGCAGCTAATGGTTTGTTGTTATATATATATATATATATATATATAGCTGCTATAATATCTTACACACTCTACAGAAGCAGTTTATATTAGCTCTTCTTGAGCCCAGTCTTCTTCATTTCTTTTGTATCCTCATCCATTTTCTTTCTGCTGTTGTTTGGGAAGCTCTGTGCACCCGTTTTCTAGCATTTTTAACCTCCCTATTTATTTATTTCTGCTAATCATTGCTATTGTACCCCACCATGTAATGCTGCTATTTATTGCCATGGAACTTCCCAACACGCACAGGCCCATTAGTAAAAAAGGGTCCATGTACGCCTATGCAATTTGAAATGAAGAAATATAGTGTTGCACTGATATTGAAAATAGCCGATATACCGATATTATTGGCAGATATCTGCCGATACTGATAACCGATCCGATATTTAATTAATTTTGGTGAAAGCTATTTCAGACATAATCAGGACAACGCTGACTTCTTTCTAGAACCACTTACAGTTGCCATTTTACCCCTCAAGAGTATGGTCCTCGTTTCAAAAATGTGTTAATAATGACTGGACGCGTGTACAGCAGTGCACGTAAGTAATAAGAAGTTGCCTAAGTCTTTATAATACACTATTTTGCCTCGTAGGGGTCAAGGTTATGGAGTGGTGTGGGCGGTAGCACTCATGGCTCGGGAGGCGTGGGTTCGATTCCTGGCCAGTTAAGTTTCTTTTGATGGTGGCCTTTTTTTTCAGGGGAAAAGAAACATAACCACTGTGAATGAAAATATGACAAAAACCTCCGTGAATGAAAAAAAAAAAAAAAAAAAAAAAAAGGAAAGAAAAAATATCATGAATTATCGGTTGACTTAGCAGCGATATCCGATACCGATATTTGAAGTAAATATCGGCAGATAACCGATAGCCGATCCAATTATCGGTGCAACACTAGAAAAATACATATTATATAATCCCAAACTCATGTAGTATACACCTTTGCTGAAAAAATAACAGCCACTGGTCATGGGTAAAGACTTTCAAACCTGGTAAAACTGCACTTTGTCTACCTTTTGCAACTCAATACAAATGCTACTTAACATTTGCATTGAGTAAGTCATTTAATGAATCCTGTAGTTTCTAATATCTAGTTTCCTTACCTCAAATGTAACTCTTACCATCACCCTGAAAGTTGGAAATATGTTTCCATTTTACAGCATAGTGAATGCATTTTGACGGTACGCTTAATAACTAAGTCACTGCGATGTGTTGCTTTTGTGTTAGCCATTTAATAATAATAAAACATTTACTCTATCTGTTCATAAATAAACTCTATTGATTGGCTACATATTGATAGAAATTAACTGCTAATATTAAATAAGTTAATGAAGGTTCCAATTACTCACTGCTAATTTGAAAAGTTACTAGGCTAACTTGACTGTCATATATGACCAGTAGAAATACATGGGATATACATGCATGCACGCATGTGTAAAAACAAATGCACTATAAACATACCACTGTGTTAGATCTATACTGCCATTGTTGGAGACTAAAACTTCAGAGAATATCCGACCTCTCAGTTCATTGGTAGTCAGGGCCTACATCCACACAATTATAATGTAGCTACACAGATGATAGTTGAACTGCACAGGTACCTCGAAGAATGATTTTTAAAACACTTGTATAACAACATCCTCCTTTTTTATTTTATTTAATTTATTTTTTTTAATAAAAATAGTACATCAAGACTTATTCCTGCATCATGTTAGTCAACTGAGTAGAAACTGCACACGTAAGCGAAGTATCATGAACAGTAGGATGTCAGTTATCCGAACACTAGTTATCCCATCAAAATACCATCCACTCCTAGTTATCCGAACACTTCAGTTAACTGACACCAAAAATCTAATAGTAGCACATGCAGACATTGCTTGACCATGCCCATTCATTAGTGTTTTAATACATTATCATCTTATATAACTGACCAATCAGATTTACTTGCATATGATGAGCTATGTTCTAAATATATATTATATATAATACGTGTGGCATGTTAGTAGTAAATGTGATGGAGTAATGATTTTGATGGCAATTAGGTAATTACTTTCAGGCTATTCCAATAGAGCTTGGCTAGCCTTGTGACAGACCTCAATGTTTAAACTTTCATTTACTTTTTCCGGGTTTAAATTTGTCCATCCCTGATAGGGTCTTTCTTGTTGGCCAATTATTTATGAATAATTTGTAATTTACATTCTTACCTCAATGGCATATCTGAAGAGACTGATATATTTCATCCACTGAATCCAAACAGGCAAAGATGACAGACCAATCAAAAATCCTCCAAATAACTAAATATATTCATATAAACTATTATGAGAGAATACTTTAGATACACTATGTTTATCCAGGGTTCTATTTTTTTTTAATTGTTTGGTAGGGGAGGGGGAAGTTTGGGCAATTTCCTCCCACCCAACCCTGCTAGCATAGAGTGCTCACCATATTAAGGATAAAGACCAGAGCTACAAGGAGATGGGCCACAGAGAAGATGCTGACCAAGGCACTGAAGGCAAATGCTACAGAAGCTCCGGAGAGAGTAGTCAGCCCCAGGGTAAGATAGTAGATGAAGAACTTGTTAAAGCTAGTCTCTAAACCTATTGGGGTGTTATAATTATATTCTGTAATAATTGTTACCTTTCTTCCATATTTTTATAAGTTTATTTACCAATCATGAAGTAACTAATCACACAAAAAACGGTGAGAGGTACAAAGCGAAGTACCAGAAGGTCCATGAGTACTTTTGCTAAGAAGAATGATGACACCCTGTAATAGCCACTAGATGTCTCGTGCCTGCACAATATTTCATAAATCCATGCATGGTTACAAAACTCATTTCCTATAAATGACTTAATGCACACAAAGCTCAAGAAGAGTATGCATTCTCAGTGACAAGTTTTAGAAATATCTGTTCTAATTAAGTGTTTCCAGATAGAGAAAGTCACCCAGCAGGATATTACGATTAGAGAGCATGCACAACCTAAACATCTTATTGTTTTTTCCATGAAAAGTTTGACCTCATACAGTCGCATCTCAGGAGGACTTTGGCAATAAGTTAAAATGTAGGGTTGAACGTCTAAATTCAGTATAAATTTGTGTTGAAATCCTTTAGCAAACAGACTCAAACTGACCCGCTTGTGAGAGAAAAATTATTTTAATCATTCTGATCATTACATCACGTGATTCAGACATAGCGTGACAACACAAAAATAGAACATTACATGCGACACAAAAGTAAGTTGACTATAAACACAAAACTCGAAGTTCAGTCATTATCAATGAAGTGTATATCTCTAACACTCCTTCTCACTTTGCTTGATAATGAAGGAAGTAATACCAGCCATCTTTCGTAGAAGTTCAAACTTGACTGGAGAAAGTCCCTTAGTCAGCATATCAGCTATCATTTCACTGGTGCTGCAGTAGTTTAGACTTACAGTCTTATCACACACTTGTTCCCTAATAAAATGATAACGAATGTCAATGTGCTTGGAGCGTCCATGTAGCACTGTGTTCTGAGCGAGTGCTATTGCTGACTGATTGTCCTCATGGATTACAGTAGGACCTGGTAGGATGCTCTTCATATCCATCAGGAGTCGTCTCAACCATATTGCCTCCTGTGTGGCACTAGCCAGTGCCATGTATTCTGCCTCTGCTGTTGAAAGTGCAACTGCTGTCTGCTTTTTGCTCTTCCAACTAATTGCAGCACCACCAAGCATAAACAGATAACCCGAAGTAGATTTTCTATCATCAAGGTCTCCTGCCCAATCCGCATCTGAATAACCACAAAGCTCACTCCCAGCCTCTTTACTGTAGAGTAGCCCGAGCTCAGCTGTACCCTTGAGGTACCTAAAGATTCTTTTCACACCAATCCAATGCTGCTTTGTCGGCTTTGAGGAGAATTTTGCAACCATGCTCACAGCAAATGCAATATCAGGCCTTGTTCCTGACGATAAATATAGCAAACTGCCTACAGCAGACTGATACAAGCCAGAGTCAAATAATTCATCTTCATCGTTAGCATACACAAGTTTAAAGCTTACATCCACTGGAGTTCCCACACTCTTAGCATTTTCCATTCCATATTTAGTCAGCATTCTGTTTGTGTACACAGGCTGACCGATCCAGATCTCCCCAATTCCATCTCTTTGCACAATCCTGAGGCCAAGGAAGTGATGCAACTTGCCAAGATCCTTCATGTTGAAGTGTGAACACAATTTTCCTTTTACATCCTCAAGTCGATTTCTGGATTCACACCCAATCACAATGTCATCAACATATACACCTATGACAATTAGCTTCTCATTCATTGCCACATAAATGCAGGGATCACTAGAGCACTGCGTGAAACCCAGCTCCTTCAGGTGACTATCCAAAGTGAAGTTCCAGCATCGTGGAGACTGTTTTAGACCATATAGACTTCGTTTCAGCTTGCACACTAAATCCTCACAGCCTTCTACAGTAAATCCTTCTGGTTGCCTCATGAATACTTCATCATCTAACTTCCCATTCAAGAAGGCTGTCGTGACATCAAGCTGATGCAGCTCTAATCCATTACAAGCAGCCAAACTAACAATAGTTCGTAACGATTCCATACGAACTACCGGGCTGAACGTCTCATCATAATCCATTCCTTTTGTCTGGGAAAAACCTTGTGCCACCAATCTAGCTTTGTATCGATTCACTTTACCGTTGTCATTCATCTTTATTTTGAAGACCCATTTACTGCCAACCACTTTCTTGTTTAATGGTAATTTGACCAGCTCCCATACCTCGTTTTCTCTGAGTGACTCCATCTCTCTTTCCATTGCCTGCTTCCATTTCTCACAGTCAAAACCTGTCACTGCCTCTTGAAATGTAGCTGGTGTCACAGGGTCTTCGAGCAAACTTGCAGCTACTGAAGCTCCTTCTATGAAATAATTCGGTCTTTGTCTCACTCTCTGTGATCTTCTTACTTGCGGTTGCAAAACACATTCTGGATCCACTATACTACTTTCTGGTGACTCATTGCTGTCCGGCTCAGTATCTTCAGGCAAGACATTTCCAGACACTTCCTCAGACATGATACTTTCAGACAGTTCCTCACAGTTGAACTCAACACCATCACAGATGGGTGGTATGTCATCATGCTCCTTCTGAAGTCCAACTTCAGACTCCTTAAACCTGACATCACGACTGTAGAAAACAGTGTCTCGATTTGGATCATAGAAGCGATAACCCTTCACTACCGTCCCATATCCGATTAGAACACATTTCCTAGCTACTGGATCAAGCTTCTTTCTCTCATCTTTCACTATATGGGCATAGCTAGTACATCCAAACACTCGAAGATGGTTTACACTCGGCTTCGTTCCATAATAGGCTTCAAATGGAGTCATTCCTGTTATTGCTCTTGCTGGGCTTCGATTCTTCAAGTATGCTGCCGTGGATAATGCCTCTGCCCACAGTTTATGTGACAGGTTAGCACCAACCAACATACACCGTGTCATTTCCACCAATGTGCGGTTGAATCTTTCTGCCACACCGTTCTGTTGTGGCGTCTTAGGAATGGTCAGCTCATGAATGACTCCTTCTGCTTTCAGGTATTCATGAAACCTTGTAGATGTGAATTCTCCACCATTGTCAGAACGTAACTTCTTCAGTTTCCTGGAACCACTCTTCTCTACCATGGCTTTCCACTCAATAAAACGTGAAAACACTTCGTCCTTGCGTTTCAGAAAATACACCCATACATATCGGGTCTTATCATCTACAAATACCAGAAAATACTCTGCGCCACCAATTGACTTAGCATTGACCTTTCCACAGAGATCTGTGTGAACTAAATCCAAAGGCTCCTCAGCCAACATTCCACTGCTTACTGGGAATGGAGATTTGTGATGTTTTCCTTTAACACATGGCTCACAGAGCTCTATATCTTTACCACCATCAAAATCAAAACCATCAACCAATCTGCTAGCTGCCAATTCCCTCAGCCCTTCAGCACTCAGATGACCAAATCTCTTATGCCAAATATTTTCCTTCACCTCTGCAACACTAACTTCATCAGATGACCAGCAATCGAGAATATACAGTGAACCACACCGAACAGCTTTTGCAATAACTCTCCCTTCACCATTCAGAATCCAGCAACCAGCCTTGTCAAAGTGAGTGACTTTTCCAACTTCTGAAGCCTTGGATACACTAACAAGATTGTACGAAAGGCCTGGAACATGGAGCACATCTCTAAGCTTGCAAAGCTGTGTACCATCAGGTAAGTTCATCAAAAGACGCACTGATCCTCGACCAATCGCCTTCAAACTACGGCCGTCTCCAATTACCACATTCTCTGGCTTCACTAACTTATTGTAACTTACAAACTGCTTCCGAAAATTGCACATATGACAGGTTGCTCCTGAGTCTACAATCCACGTACTTGACGTAACTGCCTGACCTGCCACCAAAGCTTCTTCATCTTTTGACTCTCCAACCACTGCACTATTAGACTTTTGCTTGAACCTCTCAGCAAATTTTGGGCAGTCTCTCTTGAAGTGTCCAACTTCATCGCAATAGTAGCAGCGTACTTTCAGTCCCCTTGTTACTCTGACTCTAGATGCCAGTGCCCTAATATCTTGGTCATTGGAGCTACTGCGCAATTTTCTCTCCTCATGCAGCAGTCTTTCTGTTACTAATTCTATTTTAGGCACTTCTGGGCTTGCTTCCAAGGCTGTGACCAAGACACTATAAGATTCAGGCAAACTTGCTAACAAGTGAACTACTCTGTCTTCATCTGACAATGGATCACCTACTGCAGCCAACCCATTAAAAAGTTCAGTCATCTTTCTTACATGCTCCAACACTGATTCACCTTCCAATAGTTTTAATGAATACAACTTTCTTCTCAGTTCAAGCCTATTCACCCAGGACTTCCTCATGAACTGCTCCTGCAGTTTTTCCCACACCTTCACAGGATCGTCAGGTTCTCCAATTAGGTACAGTAAGTTCGGGTCTATTGCTAACACCACAATAGCCAGTGCCCGATCTTTCCGTGCGATAAATTTTTCGCGATTAGCCTCGCCCTCTCCAGGTGCAGTCTCTTCACCTGTAACAATATTCCACAGACCTTCCTTCTTGAGAGCCATCTGACATTGCACTCTCCATGTAGCATAATTTGCTCCGCTCAATGGAACCACTGCCACCGTACCTTTAGATTCGGCCATCAACAAGCCAGTCTACCCGCACGGTCCAGCAAAAACAAAACAACAGACTTCGACTTCGAACGAGAATGTAGAACGCTCAATCTCCCACCACTTAGCGCTGTCGTAGCTTGTCTGGGCCCATAACCTGTTGAAATCCTTTAGCAAACAGACTCAAACTGACCCGCTTGTGAGAGAAAAATTATTTTAATCATTCTGATCATTACATCACGTGATTCAGACATAGCGTGACAACACAAAAATAGAACATTACATGCGACACAAAAGTAAGTTGACTATAAACACAAAACTCGAAGTTCAGTCATTATCAATGAAGTGTATATCTCTAACAATTTGTTGGTTATGTTATGAGAGAAAACCAAGAATGTCCTTAAAAGGCTAAGTTATGAAGTCTGACCTGTACTGACTTCAACACTTCCATTAGCACAAACACTGAGCCAAACTCCTGCATTCACTATATTAGTTGTGTATAATCTACACTGACACTGAAAGATGAATGTAACTTACAAGAACGTAGCTCTTTCTTTTATGAAGAGTTCTACCGCACCCATATTGTAAAAGACTTGACTCATGACAACAAAGAACAGAACTCCTATTCTATAAAAAAATAAGTGTATATATACATGTATTATATGTATACTTTATGTGTGTATATTACATACAGATGAAGAGGTAACAATGGGTCTTGCTTACTCTATTAATAGTCAGAAGATGTAGAGTGTATTTTGTTTTACATTTTTCCAGTAAAAGTTCACACCAAAAGCCAGGAATTTTAGGCCTTTGTGCTTCCTCCTTATCCCCCCCCCCCCCCCCCCCCCCCCCCCTCTTCTTTAATAGCAACATTGCTTCCCAAATAAATTTTCATATATTCGGCAGAAAAAGACAAACCCCTTAAAATTTTTAAAATGTTGATTTGACCTTGTTGAAATTTGTTCTGAAAATACCTTTCAGAGCCCTTAGCTAATGTTGACCTCACCTGTCATTCATCCCTCTGGGAGTGTCTGGTCTCTGAAAGTAAATCCCACCCACCACGCTGCCAAACACTACAGCAACCAACACCTACATAGCAAGCACAATAAGGCCATTTATTCACTTTTACAACCCAACCGACCAGTGGTCACCTGGATGAGATTGGTCATGGGATCTCTCCACATCTTCAGTCCTGATCTGTAGCAGAGAACCAGCATCTGTATTCACATGATATCATAAAGAGGAATTAATCGATGTACAGCGATTTTATAGAAATTGTAACAAGATAATAGTGTAACAGGAATGGATTGTATGCTAAGATTATCGTATGTTAATTTTTTTTAAATGAATAGAATCTTGGAGTCATATAAAAAACTTTGAAAAGAAATATTCCATTTATGTTCATGACTTAGTTGAAATGTTTTAACAAAATTTAAAAATCACGGATTGAGTTGCACTAATGGCTGTAACAGTTCGAAGAGTGAACTAACTTATTTATATAATAATGATATGTTTGTGTGTCAGTAACAATGACAATGATTATGTGTGTATATATGAATAAATTCATGAGCTAGGTATAGTTAGTAAAACGTCCTTCCCTGAATGGGAAAAATGTTAACTTCTATTCGCTCTATAGTTGAAAGAAAGAGGACAAGCCCTAGAACCTCAAGGGTCAAGAGAAATAGAAAGCAGTTGAGAAGAGGCAACTGATGTAACTACTTCAATGAAGAAGTGAAAGAAAATATAAACAAAAATACCTTTGTGCTATAGCTAAGAATAGAAAGAGAGCCGGCGAGTGAACCCATGGATAAAAATACCTTATGCTACTGAATTCCTAATTATCAAAGTTAATACATCAAGTACCACATTGTAGCGAGGTACTTTCTATTAAAATAATAATAATAATAATAATAATAATAATAATAATAATAAATAGAACGAAAATTATTATATTCTACATAATACTTATCTAATAGTGACGCAATTCAAAAACTTTTTTTTTAATTGAGCATTGTATTTATACTTTGTAGCTACTTAAATTAAAAGTGACCGATTGCAATGCTATTCAGAGTATTTGACCCCAACTTCGACTTTCATATGGTTATCAAAAGTACATAAATGTACTCAATATAATTATTTCAACCACACTGACCTATTCAATAAAGTTATATCCCTGATAGTCCAGCAGATAAGAAAAATTATTGTGACAGAGTGGACCAAAGCATGAAACTTGGTATGCAGGTTCAGTTTGGCAACAGTATCAGAAGGGGTGCCAAATAAAATTGTTTAAATTTTTTAAAGTGTGAAATTTTGATTGACAGTTAAAAAGTGTAAAAGAGCTCAATATAAATTGTTTATTATAATGTATTGTGGTTTAATACTTTAATGTTAATGATTAGGAGTCACCTGATATTACAGGCAGCTAGACTATTTAATAGAACTAGCTACCCTGATAGCTAGCCAGGTGTAGCAAGTTTCAGAGAATTTATTTCAGTAGAATGAAACCATAATATTTCGGCTTGTGGAGCTTCTAGTGGTTACTGAACTGGTGACTGAACAAGGAACTTTGTATAAACAGATGATACAGAACATGAGATCATTGTGTGGTGGGGCACTAATTAAATTATGACTAACCTTCACACCTCCCAAGTACAACTCACATGTCACAGAAATTGTCCAACACCAACTAACATTCCCAGGGGCTGTGCCCCACCACACAATGTTCTGTATCATCTGTTTATACAAAGTTCCTTGTTCAGTCACCCTCATTCAGTTCAGTAACCACTAGAAGGCTCCACAAGCCGAAATATTATGGTTTTACTCTACTGAAATAAATTCTCTGAAACTTGCTACACCTGGCTAGCTATCAGGGTAGCTAGTTCTATTAAATAGTCTAGCTGCCTGTAATATCGCCGTTTTTTATTTTTGCTATAATAATTGTATTGGGCGCGCAAATAAAAAAATTTGCGGGTATCGCCGATTATATTGACCAAAGTTTCTTGTAAGACATATTTTTGTAAAGGAATGTATATCTGGATGGCACCCCTTCTAATATTTACCTTCAACAAACACTGTGCTAAGTTTCATGCTTTGGTCCACTCTGTCACAATATTGCATCAAAAGAACAATTTCCCACTGGACTATGAGTGGGGCATACGTACCTGCCAAACTGGGCTGGAAGAATATCGGTGGGAATGAGAGAACTTCATCCATGGGATATTAATATTAGCAGAGCAAGATGGAAGGAGGAGTTTGAGCTCTCGCTGAGTCTTAAGATGCAGAAGTGAAGATTGGTAGCTTGAGGACAAATTTGGGACGTGAATGCTGCTATCTTTGGAATTGGCTATAGTCATAGATCTTTAATATGTTCTATAAAAAAACATAATTAATTCTTTTCTTACCAGCTTGCTCTTTGCAGTCAATAATATCCAGAAAAAAATCTGCTGGGTTATTATGTTCTTCACATTTATACCCTATAATCAATAAAATTGTTATAGATAAACTTCCAACAAGTGATCTAAAATGTGCAGTATGCAGCATGTGAAGTTGGCAGTATGCTTATTATTATAATAATTTAAAGAGAACCTTTAGTGACAAATTGCCATGGTAGGGTCTAACCCTTTAGACAAATTATAATTGATTAGCTGAAATCTCCACGTAAAAAACAAGAAATAAGTTGGTTTGCCTATGGAATCAACTACCATCGGTAAGTTCCTTTCAAGAAATGACCATGCTTATATTGCGACTATATTGAGGATTGAAAAATATGAGCAGATTAGCTTATTACAGGCTACATGTTAGCACATCAGTGCTAATTATCACAAATTATATAAATGAATAATACCACTCACCAATACACGTATACAATTCTAGCACTGACAAAGACATATGAGTACACCAATATGGTGTTCTTATTATCATAGGCTTCGCTTCTCTTTGCTTGCTCACAATATATTTTCTCTCTAGAATTTAACTTCACAAATAATATTACTAGATGCATATAGCTAGACACAACTGCAAATGCATGTAGTGATTGCAAAAAAAGCTAGTCAAGCAAAATTCATTATTATTATACTTTTATGATATGTGACAGTGCCTAGGAAAAGGGACCTTTTACGTAAAATCAAAAATGTACAGTAGAGCCCAAACACCGACAAAAAATTTTTTTTTTGGTTTTCTTTTTATTGGCCCACCGGTATCTCCTACCCTTTAGCTACACTGACACCAAATTTGAGTGGCTGAAACCATTGTTAAAGGTCCGAGCGCCCTGTTTAAACACAGTCACCTTTTACTCTCTATTTTGACCTTCCGTGCGTGCACGGAAATCCAACCCGCGAGTAATTGAAAATCATGGGCGAATTCAATTTGTTGCCTAGCAACAAATTACCCCTACCTCGGATAATCGCGGGTAAATATTATTATAAGTTTTTGTTAGCATTGCAGCAACAGAATAGAAATAGTAAATGTGAATAATCAAGCTATATAGGTTGATGTTGCTATTTATGGAGTCTTGTAGTTGGAGCCTGCAGACCTGGAGACTCCTGGGACTACTTTTGTGAAGACAATAGAAGAATCAGCAAGTCTCTGACAGGACAAAGGTTTCAGTGATGATGAGGACTTCTGTCACACTACAACAAGAGAAGGCAACACATTTTGAAAGTCCATCATTTTTGTTCATTGATTTAAAGAGATTCCTATTGTTCATTTGTTCCAAAACAGGCAACAAGCTGGCTGCAAGACAAATATAATCCTAAACTTTAAACTTAGCTAGCCAGTGAACTAACAAACCAAGCTAGTTGATCATTTCTAAAAGAGTGACTGTATCAATGACTTACTGTAACTATCAAACTGTTGGAAACAGAAAAAAAAAAAAAAAAGAAGCACAAAACGGCCTGCAAAATTATGTCTATACACATCCAGTGCTATTTAAAGACATACCTGTCTAGTACTCTTACACAATGTAGGGTCTAAACTGAGTAAGGCCTCCCCCATCAATGAAGTAAGAGGCCCCAACTATAACTTACTGCCGTTCAGCTGATCGCCACCATTTTCCATGCATAAGTAACAGTCTTACGTAACCCGTAACGCGGACTGCCGGTTAGATTACGGAATTCAACGTTAACTCCGCGAGAAATTGAATAGGAAGTTTTAATTGCAGTTTTCTCGAAATAACTGTGCTCAAGACGGTCAGATTGCCGCTCGTATATTTAGTGAACCAAGGAGCGCCTGCCTATAAACTTGATATCAAAATACTCCATAAGAAGTGCTCTACACAGTGGTATGAATAACTCATTTTTCATTTTTTTACGGAAAAGGTCCCTTTTCCTAACCACTGTCACATATTTATTACAAAAAATTTTATCCACAATATTTACTAAACTTAGTTTTCTCACTAAAATAATTTCCTTTGTAGTGTTAGTTTTCAGTTAAAAAATCGACCTCAAGAGGTCACCAATATTTTGAAATAAGCAACTTATAATGATTTCATTTGGGATAAGAATTTCTCAGGGTTAAAACATTGTTGAACTAAAAACTACATGATAAGTGACACCTCTGAGCTTTTTTTTTGTTAAGCACTTGTTTTCTTCCCAGCTTTGAGCATTTGTTATTAAGCGCTCCGTTTGTCTCATCAACTGCTGATTGGTGCTTAGCCCCAGTTTTTTTAGGTGCCAACTTGCTCATAAGCACCCATTATTTATTAGGCACCCATTTGCTTACCATTTTATGTTAGAAGCAGGGACACTTAACAGCATGTGTCAACAGTAAGAAATTATCTGCACTGTATGCTTAAACACATCTGTCATAAATGGTTTCATAACATTCCATTCCATGAATATAATTTGATGTCATTTATGAATTCCTTTAGGGCACACACATACATATGTATTGGCTAATACTTTGTTAAAGTACCACAAAGTCTTAGACTAAGTGTAAACATGTCTACCCCAACTACAGTAGCCCGTGCTGAACTAGCTAAAGTACTCAGGGATCATGAAGACTACCTTTTGTCTGTGACTAAATCTAAAGCTGTGGATCTGTCTAAGAAGATGTTCCAGAGTTTTCTGATCTCAGACTCTATGATGGACCAGTTCTCTAGTCTGGACCACAACAGGGTGGAGCCCCAACTAGGCATAGATAAATATTGCTTTTTTTTCTGCCTAAAATTCTTTCTCCAATGCTCCCAAACTTGCCCTATAATTCTTTCAAAATGTGCCTATATTTCTCATTTATTGCTTGGCCAAAATTCATGTGATACATTGTGAATTACAAAAAAGAAAGTTTTTAGCGACTGTTATATTGTAGCATAACTGAAGCTGAAACATAGTCTTCCAGTGCTCTTTCCTGAGCACTGGAAGACTGATCCAGCTGCTGCTTGTATAATTACATCATGCATTAATAGATTTTCACACATTCCACATTAAGTAATCTGCTAATTCTAAAAAAAAGTTGCCTATATTTCTAGCATATTTCTCATTGCTTCCATGTGCCTATATTTCCCAAAAAAATTCCAGCAATATTTATCTATGCCTAGCCCCAACTCCAGCTCAGGTACCTACTGAGACTAGTCACACAGAGAATCCAACAAGATGGGAGTGTGGGGGACAAATTGCTGAGCCTTCTAGAGAGCTGCGGAGAACATTCGTTTTGTGAGTTTGTGAGAAGGAGTATATCAGGAGATACACAGCCTAAAGTCACGAGAGAGAATGACAGTTTAGGCCCAGAGGACATGTTGTGGATATTAGAAGTTCTGTCAGAAGCTAGACATGAGTGGGAGATCATAGCTATTGCTTTAGGTTTGAGTACATGCCAAATAAAAAGCATTGAGGGAAATGAAACGATTGTTAAACTGAGAAATGTGTTGGATGTTTGGTTGTCTGGAGGCAGTTCTAAACCTTGTACTATCAATACACTCTCACAAGCTCTGAATAGTCAGCTAGTGGGATATGGAAGGTTAGCTACAAAGCTACTGGAGCAATTCAAAGTAGCTAAATCACCTGAAGAAGTTAGCTACAATAAAATAAGCGATACCTCTAGCTTGCCTCTCACAATCGTTCATCAGAGTCCTCGTGAAGTAGAAGTAGAAGATGGCAAGTCCACACTCCTCCTAGTCCAGGCTAGTCACAGAGAGAATGTGTCTTACCAGTGGAACAAGAATGGCCAGCCATTAGCTGACAATCTCTCATGTACTGGTATCCATGGCGACATACTCCTCATTAACCACACCCACCAGGGTACAGGAGGTGAATACACATGCCGTGTCAGCAGTGAGGAGGGAGAAGTAGTGAGTAACAAAGTCACCTTGACTGTCCTTTATCCTGATGAAAAGAAAACACTTCTAGATTTATACTCTGTAAACACACGAGTCTCATTAGAGGAGGCGTGGCCACCAGTAGGAGCTGATATGTTTATTAATTTAGTCCTTGTTAAACCTAGTCAGCAAAGTGAGGATGACCACTCTTTCTGTAGTATCAGACGCACGGATAAACTATCAGACAAAACAGAGAATGTAGAGTATGAAGAAGTTTTCAGAGCATATAGAAGTGGATCACTGGTATTAGTAGAAGGTCGTCCAGGCAGTGGGAAGACTACTCTAGTCCACAAACTTATCAAGGACTGGGCAGATGGGACTGCATTAGTTCATGCTAAACTAGTGTTTCTAGTTTCTCTTCGTTCTTTATGTAGCGACCAAGGAGATACTTTGTTCTCTCTACTAAAACCATTATATTCCAGTAGTGGGGCCAGTCTTGAATCTGTGATCTCAGCTATAGAGAAGAAGAACGGACAAGGAGTGTGCTTTGTGTTTGATGGACTAGATGAGTACCATCCTCAAGTAAAAGACAAGACAGTCGTGTTTAGACTTCTCCACAAGTCTTATCTTCCTCTAGCTATGGTCATTGTGTCCTCTCGTCCAGGAGCCCTGGCTAGACTAAGACAGGAAGTAGTCACACAGCACATAGAAGTGTTCGGGTTCTCTAAAGAGCAAATCTACGAATACATCGACAAGTTTCCATTTGGCACACGTTTAGATTCTTCATTTGGACCAGCTAAGCTAAAGGAGTACCTAAAGTCACATCCTAATGTACTAGACATGTGTTACTTACCAATCCATGCAGCCATCATCTGTTTTGTTTACCAGACAAAGAGAGGACATCTTCCTCACACACAAACTCAGATATACACAGAGTTCGCCAGATCTATGATATTACGCCATCTCAAACGAAAAGACACAGAAGTACAACTTTATTCTTTACAGGAACTACCTGATAGTGTTTCTGATAGCTTCAGTAAGTTGTGTCTTTTTGCCCTTAACATGACTTTAGAAGGTAAACAAGTTATAAGTGCACATGAAGTAAGAGTCTGTGAAGATACTAGTCCTCATGGAGACTGGTCTCTAGGTCTAATCACTTGTAATCACACAGCCCAACTTTACGGAGTCAGCACATCCTACATGTTCCTCCATCTGACACTGCAAGAATTTCTAGCAGCATATCACGTAGTTAACACAGAGGGAGAGGAGAAAAGAGAGTTAATTGAAAAAATGAAGTTAAAACAACGTGAAACTCTCAATACCATGTGGACTTTCTATTTTGGATTAGAATCATTGTTACCAAACGAGGTAAAAGTGTATCATGAAATATTAAAACCTGAACCAGAGAGGGTTACGCATTCAAGTCTTGATATATATGGTATCAGATATGCATTTGAGTCCCAAAATAAGTTAGTATGTGAAGAGATAATCAAACTCAATTCTGGAAAAATACATTTCTCAAGTGGATTCCCCTCAGATGTTCCAGCATTAGTATTCGTTATTCGCGAATCACCATGTCTAATCAGAGAGATATACTTCAAGTCAAATTTATCTCAAGTGTTTGAACATATCCACGATGTGAAATTTCCTAATTTAAAGACATTTCGTGTTGACACTATAAGCAATAGAACAACAGTTCAACACTTGTCACGTGTATTAAGTTCCTGTGATGAACTTCAACATGCTATTCTTCTTTTTTATAATTTGACAACTGAAGGAGGAGAGTATTTGGCAGATGCAATCCAAAAACTCACTAACTTGGAAGAATTGAAATTAACATGTTCCTTCCGAGGCCTTCCAAATCCAGGACTTCAACCAATTTTCGATAAAATAGGCCATTTAGAGCAACTCAAGAAGCTTAATGTCTCAGATTGGGAAATGAATTCTAATAACTTTACAGGTCTTGTCTCCAATATACGCTCCCTAGTTAACATGGAAGAATTGTGCCTCGTGAAGAATAACATCACTTCAAATGGTATTGTTAGTAGTATTGTTAGTTTTATCTCTACTGTTGTTCACCTTACCAATCTTAAAAAATTAAACTTAAGTGGCAACAAGATTGGTTCTACTGGTGCTTTTATCCTGGCTTCTGCACTCTACAGACTTACCAAACTTCAAAAGTTAAATCTTTGCGATAATAACATGGGCTCAAAAAATTCCATTTGTCTAGCATCTGAACTATGCCACCTCATCGAACTGTGTGATCTGAACCTATCAGGGAATGACATAAATGCTGAAAGTGCAATACAAGTGATTACTAGACTGAAGGACTGCCAAAAATTAAAATTTTTGAAACTCAATACAAGCTCCAGAGACGATCATTTCAAAAGTGAAGGTTTTCAACTACAAGGTTTAGTGTCCAATGATGACTCTGCTACTATAGACAGAATAATAGCTGCCACGAAACTTCACAAGAAAACTATAGACCTTCATTTAGGATTCAGGACTATTACAGTTATCTTGCAACAAACCACATCACTTAGTAATGCACGACCTTGTTTAAGCAAACACAACAGACAACTGGTTCTTCTATTCCAGTGATGCTGCATGTTCAGTTCCTATTGTATTTTCAAGACACATGTGAATATTAATACTACTATTCATTTCTCTATGATTATTTTTATTCAAATACATACAATGTTTAAATCAAATTCATCAGTTGTTATGGCTAGATAGATTTAAAATATTCAATTAGTCATTACAGACATGATTAATAATTTTATTTAACTAAAAAAGCTGGATCTAACATTTTAAAAGGGAGAAGCAGGTTTAGTTGAATGGGAAGTGTTCAATGTACACGTATCTATCTCTCTCACAGTCTATAACATCACAAGGTGGTTGAAAAAGTAAGTAAACAAATTTTCAAGCAAAGTGTCCCCATGCAAGGCCCCATACCAATAACCAAACTATTACATTTTAGTTTTTTGCTACATACACTAGTACCTCACACGTGATACTGGTGATGTACTTGAGCACAAATGGTGAGTGAGCCTAAAACCACATGAATGTTATAGATTTATTTTAACTTCTGACACTCAAACTACTAAAAATAAGTCGAGATTTTAAATTACGTATATGAAAAAGGGGTTTTCAATGCCATAGTAACCACTCACCGCTACTGTTTGAACTGAAAAACAGCAACAACAACAACAACAACAAAATACATGCTTTTATTTGTGATATTCTTTAGCTAAGTAGTAGCTGTAACGCACAATACTTTCATACAACTGGACACATCTATACAAGACTTACCTCCGTGGTTAGTCTAGTGGACAATGAATTTTCAAGTAAATACTGTTGCATACGGCTTATAACCATGACAAAGAGGCATTCTGTTACCACCGCCACTAATTCGAATAGAAATGGAACTCAGGTAAGTTTTCAGGTTTCAACTGCACCCACAAAAGAATTCAAAACAGTAAACAATTCAATTTCTAGGGTGATACAGGTAATGATCGATAAACCAGAGGATTCCGTTTAGCGAAGTTTGGGACGGGGTTGACCACCGAACAAACACTATAACGCCAGGGTCAAAGTACAAAAATGACATATGCACGTTTAAACATAATATATATATACCCGATTTTCAATTGTGTTACCCCTGATAGTGTCTCGCTCGCTTCGCTCCACAAGCTCAAATTCATAAACCTCTGATAATGTCTCACTTTGCTGTGCTCAGTCACCATTAGTTGACAAATTTAGCTAGCTAAGTTACTATTACTATTCAACACTTAAAAAAAAACAATCAAGAACAATTATAAATTAAATTTTGTAAACTATCACAAAACAAAAACTAAATAAGTCAAAATTAAAACTAAAACTAATATTCAAATTCAATACAGCCCAACACTAATTCAAAATTCTTGTACCTAAGGAATGGAAGTAATCCAGTGCCATCCCAGAAGGTCCATGATAGACCAGACTACCGCTGGAGAGGAGAGTGAGAGTGTCAAACAGTTTGAAGATGGAGTAACGAGGTTGGTGGATGGACATCACCACAATCCTGTCTTTGGCACTAGTCATCCTAAAGATTATTAACATATAAATTTAAAAATTGAGGGAATATACAGGGATTGTTGTTGTTGTTGTCTTTTAAGAGAGAGAGATGAAGAGAGGGAAGAGGATGTAGATAGAAAAAAGCCAAGAATATTGAAATAATTCTATCGTCTAATAATTGATGTGATCTCCAGTTCATCTTCCTAGACTCAATCATCGTCTAGTCAACTCACCTCTTCAACAAGTGCATGACAGATACGGCAGTATGAGCATCCAAACCAGTGGTGGGCTCATCCAAGAAAAGAACCTGAGGATCTGTTATCAGCTCCATCCCAATGCTAGTCCTTTTCTTTTCACCTCCTGATAGTCCACGAAAAAATTCAGTGCCAATCTACAACAAAATCAACCTCTTACTAAATTACTACTGTGGGCTCAAAAAATTATAAAACAGGAGTGCCATTTCACTATTCTATGTAAACTAGATGTGGGCATTGTTGTTTTTTTCTATGCAAACTAGATATGGGCGTTGTTTTTTTCTATGCAAACTAGATATGGGCGTTGTTTTTTGTTTTTGTTTTTGTAGTTTTGTTGTTTTTGTCTTAGGTGTTCATTTATGAGTATGGTTTTTTTTTTCTCTCATTCTTAGAGCTGTTGAACAAGCCTATTTAGTGATTGTGACCCTTTCAATATTGTTTAACACTACAGTAAAATACCCTTTGTATTACAGGCCAGCAACTAAATACAGTATACATCACAAGGTGGAGGTCAATAGGGGAATTACATGATTGGCCTTGGTCATGTAAATCCCTTACAATGGAATGGAATAGCACAATTGACTTGTACCATGGCTAAGTAAACACATACTAATTTTTGATTGGATGGTTCATTTTTCACCCCCGGAGGTGGGTAAGAAATATATTCACCACGAATTGAGCAATCTCACTGCATGACTTGTGGGTATGACCAAAAGCTTGTGAAAATGAATACTAGACTACTCATGAAAGTATCCAGAGACAATACTGTAGCAGGCATATATGTATGATAACCATACGGAGCACAAAGAAAGGATAAAAAAAAGTTTGTTTCAATAAATTAAAAGTACTGGAAGAGTGAACCACAAACACCATGTAAACTATTGCTATGTATTATATTTTATAGAAATACAATAGGTTATTGTTTTTGTGAACAATTTGTTTATATGTATGACTTACTTTTCTGTCAGAGCAATTGTTCAAGCAGAGCTCATTGATAATATTCTGCACTCTATGCCTTCTTTCTCTCATGGAAATATTGGATGGAAGGCGGAGGGCAGCAGAAAAAAAGAGGTTCTCACGCACAGTCAAAGTGCCCATTACAAAGTCATCCTGCAGCAGCATCAGAGAGAACAAAGATTATTGGAACACTCTTGAACAAAAAAACAAAAAAAGAAAAGAAAGAATGAAAAGAAAAATAACAAAAAACATTTGCACAATAAATCCACCATCCCAAAACATTTCATAAACTGCATACTATAATTCACGATTGATGAACTATAGTCAATTTTCTCCATACAAAAAAGTCCTTAAGTACTTGCTATTATACCTGGACAATGTATCCAATGCTAACATCATACAATGGCTGACTTCTCCCTCTAGTACATGACTGAGATCCCTCAGATTTGGAACCAGATTTATACACCACTAATCCAGTAGTGTTGGAACTGGCCTTGCGATCCGCCAAAATGTCTAAAAGTCTTTATATACATATATATATATATATATATAAACCTCACTAAAATAGAATTTTTACTACATATATACTGCAACTAACGTAGTCTTCCCACTTCCTGTTGGACCCAAGACAGCATTGAGTCCTGGCTTCATTACTCCACTGAAAAAAAGGAATTTAATATCATAGGAGGCTGACAATACAATCATTTGTTAATTCTGACAGAATATAGTATTAAGATAAGAGAACAAATCACCATAATGAGCAATAGGTGTATGTATTAAAATATGTGTATAGTGCCCTCAATGTAAGCCAAACCCTTTACCATCCTTTACTCACTACACAGGGGGGAAGGGTACCTGTGTAGTTGGTAAAGGATAATAAAGGGAATGATCTGGCTCCATGAGACTACTCTTGATGATGGCATGGTGACGAGTAGCCAACAGGCAGCTAAAATTGATGATTTACATGCCATTATGGTTTTAGAAAAATAAAAGTAACAATTATTGATAGCTTATCCATAGGTCACTCTAACAACACAAGCTTTCACATGTAACCCTTTCATCAATATGTAGCTAAATGCCATAGACTACCCATGGTCCCCCAAAAATCATAAAATGGAACCACATAAGCTATCAACTTTAGACAAGTGTCATAGTATTGCTAAAGCATTTTGCTTTATTTTTATTAACACTTACCTACATGGCAAAATAGGAAACAGTGATGTCAAACATTGGGGCAAATTAAGCCAACGCCAGGGTTTACCTTATAGTTACCTTGGCATATAAGTTTATAAGAACTCAAAAAAACAAAACAAAGATAATGCAAAAAATAACATTAAACAACTTGTAGCACAAGTGTTACTCCAATGTAGTCGTGTGTGGCACCTAAACTATTTTATGAATTATTATTCTCATATTGACTTTTTCATTTTTCCAGTTATCATTTGTTCTAAAGTGAATTTAATTTAAAATTTTATTATAACTAGTAGTTAAACTTCCAAAAAAAATTTTCAAATTAAACCGTCGCACTAGATTTTTTGCTTAGTAACAAATATTGCAGTTCTTAAAATCTATAACTTATAAGCGACAATAGCTATATAGCTTGCTATATATGATTGCTGGGTAATATCCTCTCTAGTTAATTTAGCATTTATGATAACTTGTATAACTATCATTTGCCTATAAAAATTCACTTGTAAAAAGGTTAAGTGTAAATGACACATTAGAATGTAGTCCTACAGGATGTGAACATGCAGTCTTCCTTAACTTTACAATCTCAAATGTCCTCAAACATTCTAGCACTCTTCAAAGTGCTTTTCAAATATTTTTGATATAGAACTCATCTGTAGTGAGCACAGAATAATGTATACATGTATAATTTTATATATATATTTATATAATATATATATATACAATATAAACTTTCAAGAAAATGGCTGAATGAATATGTAGGACCCTTAAAATGGCCAGTCTGCCAAACAGTCAAACCTTAGAGGGTGTAAGATCTTTTTCTTTCTTTTCCATCCAGAAGAAATGGAATACGATATATTGTAGAAAGCTAATGCGGGGTTTCTACTAACTCTAACAGCTTGGTAGTCTTGAGTCACACTGGATCTGTCGAAGTATCCACTCAAACTAGAAGACACGTCACCAGATGAACGCACCGGATAAATTACTTCCATCTGGTGAACAATTGGAGCGTTTTGGTATTTCGTCTTCCTTTATTTAGCCATCGTTATTTTCAGCTGTAAAAACTTCGTCTTTAGTTCGCGCCGTTCTTCAAGAGAGTGTACGCATGCGCTACAAACTCGTTAAATTACTCTAGCTCGCCGGGTGGGGGTGGGGGGGGGGGGGGGGGGGGGGGGTGTTGTTGTTGGGGTGGGGGTGGGGGGTGTGTGGTTTGTTTTGTGGTGGGTGGGGGTGGGGGGGGGGGGAATATCTCTAATATCACTGTTTACAAAATGATCAAAATAAAGATGAATGATATTTAGCCAATTACAACAACATCTTTGAGTACAACTAAATGAGTTGACATATGATCTATTGTAATTTTTCTTGGCAAGGGGGTTTCTAAAATGAGGTTACTAGCTGATGGAGATGACGGATGGTCCTTGAATATACTGCCGACCTTCTTCACACAGCTGACCAAATCCTACAGAAATCATATCCCCTTAAATAAGATAATTACACCACATGACCTGCTTTTTGTAGATTTAGTTTGTTTTTTAGTTAAATAATTGTGATGTCCACCTGGTATTAGAATCGTCCATGCCACATCTCATTCATTATATCTAGTGATGTGCTTAAGCACAAAGGCGGCGAACCGTGCACAACGAAACTTCAAAAGCATCTATCAGTGTATTTCTAAAAGTAATGAGTACGTAGCCATTATTACAAAGTGCAGAACTACTTCATTACCTCAATTCCCGCTTACTGTATTTTTGTAGTCTCTGACATCTGAATGACCAATAAGCTTTTGATATAACACTCGCAGCTCTAAAAGGGGCCAGGTTTTTTAAATTATGTCTGTAAAGGTTTTATACCATAGTAACATTCGCCATACAACGTGAAAACCAAAGTTCTAAAGAATTACTGCACAGTGTTCAGTCTAACAGTAAGTTTATAAGACCTAAGTACATCTGTGTTATTCAATAACAACCTAATAGAAGGAAAACAATTAATTTCCTTGACTGAATATGGGATCACAAACCAAAGATTCTGTTTAGTGTACGTATGGAAAGGGTAGACCACAAAGGAAACACAAAAATGCCAAGGGGTCAAAGTACAAATGACCTACGTACGTCCACACATATAAACAAACAAATATCCCTGATTTTCAATTCTGTTACCCCCTGAATAATGTCCTTGTTCGCGTCCTCTCTTGGCCAATAAAATTTAAAAATCTGACACTATTTGTTGGCTCACTGGATCATGGGTATTGTCCCCAATAGTGGCAGGTGGTATGCCTGTGGCTAGCTTTGCAGTTTCCTCCACTAGAGAAAACAATGGCACACTTCCTATGTCATAACCCAATACAATATATGAGAAAAATACATAGCAAGTGAAAAAACGAGATTAAGTAGAGGCAAGCCTGGCTTGATTACATGGACAAGTCAAGAATGTGGCAGCTGAAAGTGTTAAAATTAGCTTGCAGAAATTTTTGACAAACCAAGTGGATTAAAATAAATTACATCAGAATAACATCTTTACCAAGCCCTATTGCTTATTAATCATCCTTGTGTAGCTGGGAAACTGGTAAGCTAGGTGGTTGCTATTAATACCACGTGTATTGGAGGGTAATGAGCTTGGCAATTCAATTGATAACACAGTATGATAACGTGAGTTATCTCACGGATCACATACCTAAAAATAACATTGCGAAGATATCTAGGGTATAATAAATATATTTGTACCATGGTACGTTTAAACTGTCTAATCAGATTGTTCACTTCACGGCGAAGATATTTCATACCCACCTCCTAGGAGGTGAACAAGTGAACTGTCCAATCAAAATTAGTTTTTGTGCATTTCCTATAGCCTTGAGCCATGGTACAAGTCGGTTGCACCACTCCGTGTTCGATCGGTATGGAATTTAAGCTATCCTCAGGCCTTCAGCCCTTAGTTGTGTAAATCCCATACCAACCTCCACGCCGTGGCATAACCAATACATACAGTAGGACTTTATGTAAAGACTTGGGACGAAGAGGTGTTCAAATAACTGAGATAACTGAACACAATAGAAAGTGGGGATGACATTTCACTCTCACGCTTGTATTTTTCATTTGCCTTCGACTCACTTATGTGTGCTCTTGAAAATATCTCCCCATATTATATGCTGACTCGTGCAATAAATATTATATACAAAATATGCAGTTTAAAACTTTTGATTATTAAAGTTGAAACCACTAGTCATAAATGTTTTATTAATCAAACGTTTCGGCTGCTATTCAACTATAGCCAGCATCAGTAATCTGAATCAATCAACTGATCATGATATAACAATGTTTTTCAAGCAACCAAATGTTCAGCATGTGACTGCTTGCTGAATAAAGAGATAATGCACGATGAGACTAGTTTATAAGTACTTCAAAGTACTCAAAAAGTACTTAGAAGTACTGGTGAAGATGGGAAGTGCCTAAGTACAGTACGAGTATTTTTACTCAAATCACCAAAAGGTTTCGAGTATTTCATGAGTCCTTAATGACCTGTGCTTAAGTGTGCTTAAGCACGAGTACCAAATTACTTCGCCCCATGTCTGATAGTAACAATACTGCCACAGAATAATTAAACAGTTAAATAGTTTCAGAAGCAACAAAAACCCACGCAATAAGCACCGATACATTTGGGTTGCAAACAAGCGTATGTAATAATATGCTCGTGAGCCAATAACGATGACGGTGTGTAATCATGGAGAATTCATTAGCTTTAAAGGGTTGGTAAAGCATCATCAGTACCACGCTACCACCACGCTACCACCGGTTGCATGTTCAATTCATCAATAAAGCTGAACCGGGTTGGTAAAACATTATTTGTAACAACAGCGACAGTGAGTATGTGCATTCATGAATACATGTGGGGGGTTAAGAAAAGCAAGCGAGATAAGAACAGACTGATGTAAATAAACCAAGTGTTAAAGGGTAATAACATTGGATAAAAAATATCTCATGCTACTGCATTTATAATTAGCAAAAGTGAGTACTCCAAGCACCACAGCATGACGGGGTACTTACTAGTGCATAATTATTACTCATTTGATATACAAGACTGTGGGCTTAGAAATTACACAAATGCCTCAGGCACGAGCGTAAATACAACTAATCAGATGGTGATATTCTCTGGTATAAAATGAAAAATAGTGTACCACATGTATAAAACAACAACAACAACAAACAACGCTATAACTGGGAGGGGGCGGGGCTGCGTAACCAAACAAGAGCACAGGTAACTAGTAAATACCAGTTTACTTTTTATGGGGCAAAAGTCATAGGACAGTTCATTTAAAATTGGTAAAGGGTAGTCAGGCACTCACCGAACAACATGGGCACTTGTAGCCACTCATGTTTTCCACCAAGCCAATAATTTTCACACCCATCTTCCTACAAAAATCTATCTCCTTGCGAATAGTAGCCAGAGCAACTGCTTGGGGTGTGGTCACTATGACAGCACCATCAGGACGACTGTTCATGAGCATTTTGACAATAGTCAAGTGTTCGTCTGATGTTCCTGGAGGCGTGTCTGAAAACTAAGTCAAAGAAAACATCTGATATTCTATTTAGTTCATGTATTTATTAGTATCTTATTGTTAAACTGTGGAATGATAATGAATTACTCTCATAATTGTCAAATAGATAAAAGTTAAATTATAACAGTAATTGGGTAACCAAAACCCGGGTCTGCTCTTATTAAATCCAATTTAATTCTCAACTCTTTCTTGAACAAAACGACAGTATGTAGTACACTAAATAGAAACTGGAAGTTAATATTTTAGTCAAATTAACAGCTTCAGATAATATCATCATCATTACTACACTCCTGGTTATTATCACACACACACACACACACACCCACACCCACACACACCCACCCACACACACACACACACACACACACACACACAAAAAAAAAAAAAAAAAAAAAACTTGGTCAACAATTTTACATGCATTGTATAGATACCAAATATTAAATAATCCATTCTTCCCCAGAATGTCTCCTTGAGGAATCGTTTGATAAGAGCAGTCTTCCTGGGGCCCCTCCACACGACTGCCTGAGACTGAACTCTGCCAACTCCATCGTCTCCATCCTCATGATTGTCCAGTAGAGAAGCCACTGACATGACATTAACATCGTAATGGGGAGACCTGAATATTCAATAACAGTTTTACTAGCTCCATTTGTTCATTTATTATAATTCAACGTTTGGGTTTGTTATTTGTTGGTATTTGGTGGCCTTACTTGTTATCAATACACCAGCATATTTCATAAGTCTGAAGCAACCTGTTACCATCTAGAGAGAATGACCATGTCAATTTTTTTTATATCCCTTCGCGTGTGTGCCAGAATTAGTAGTCAATTTGTCTGTACTCTCACCTGTCAGATCTTAAAAAAAAAAAAAAAACATCCCTTAGTGGTATCTAACTGGGGCTATAATCAATCTCTATCAACTGCTCCCTCTACCCACCATTACCAACCACAGATATCTCGTTAATTGAAACCATGTTAATTAGAATCATGTTCCAATCTGGATGAACAACAGGATAGCCAAATACTCATTCCACCTCCAGTTGATACTTCAGTTTGACACAATTGTTTAAGTAACTCATTATTAACTCAGTGTTGTTGTTTAGCCTTGCATGATGCCCCTCTATGTGTAACAAACACGTGCTACTACCTAACAAGAAGCACGTGCTACTACCTAACAAACACGTGCTACTACCTAACAAGAAGTACGCGCTACCTAACAAACACGTGCTACTACCTAACAGACACGTGCTACTACCTAACAAACACGTGCTACTACCTAACAAGCACGCGCTACTACCTAACAAACACGTGCTACTACGTTGGGGTTCAATTAGGGGGGCCAGGGGGCGCTTGCCCCCTTGAAATATTCTTAAAATTTCATAAGCAAAGAGTGTAGTTAAAAAGTGAATTATGAAGGTGATTGCATTTTCCATCTTAATTACGTATGAAAGTTGTGACCCCCTTGCCCCCCTTAGATTAATTCCTAATGAAGCTCAGCTACGTCCTGAGCATATGCTAACACGTGTAACAACTCCTACTGCTTTACTTGAGAGGAGTCCATCCATATCTTGAGTTTATGACGTCTTTTCCTTCTACTGCTAGTAACTTAGCTGCACTAGGACCACACACATCTACATCTAACACACCCACCTATATACATACACACACACATACATACATGCATGCATTACATACATACATACATACATACATACATACATACATACATACATATATACCACACACTTACCTACATATAAACTAAATCACTAAACACCCAATAATTAATAACAAATTACTTATTGCATGGCCAATGGCAAGCTAAGGTGCTTAAAATAATTAGTGACCACCCTTACCTTGTGACCCATTGAAGCTAGGGCAGTACTGAGTCCCATACACACACTAGACTTCCCAACACCTGTGACAACAACAAAACAACAACAACAACAACAACAATGCACAAAAACAACTAAACTACATGAAATTATTCCAGTCAAAAAAAAAAAAATAATAATAATAATATGCACCAGTGGCAGGTATGGTGACATATTTAATTAGTGGTTATAGTGTTCACTAAACATACACACTGCACAGGACAAGAGCATGATGTGGTGGGATGTGCTCGAGTAATGACTATTATCTAATGCTTGGGCATGAAAAATGAAGTCTACAAGTGAACATTTAGTCGTATTTTTTTTTACACGGGGGGAGGGGGGAGGGGAGGACGGAATCTTTCCTCCTCTCCCTTCTCCCAGAATTTTTGAAAGATAATATATAGTTATATAGTACTTTGGCTCAAGTTGAATTCTACGAGCAGTAAGATTATATGTACAAGCATGCATGCAATCATCACATACCCTCGTACAGGCATGTGCATCAAAATGGTATGTTTTTAAAAAAAAGGGCATGACAAAGTACACATATGTAGTGTATCTCACCGCAAGTGTAGAATCCTGTGTGAAACCCTGAAAACTACTACCAAACATGAGTTCACCAGCTATTATTTGTCAGTATACATAAGGACTTACTTGCACACTAAATACCCAAACATTAGATATCACCAATGAAATCATTCCGATTAAGTATGGGAAAGCTGGGTGGGTGGAGCCAAGAAGCCTTACATACCTCAATATGACCAAAAAAATGTTCACTTATACATTAGTAGCAGGAGAGCAGGAGAGCAGGAGAGCAGGCATGAATATTGTGCAAATGCAGCACATAATTTGGAGTTCATTATTTATTATTGGTGAACGAGCGAGACACTATACAGTGTTGTCGAATTGAGGATGAGGGATTTTTGTTTATATATATATAATACTTATAGCACGAGTCAGAGTACAATATGGGAAAATATTTTACGAGCACGCAAAATATTTTCACGAGCCAAAGGCGAGTGAAAATGTGGCGTGAGAGTAAAATATCATTCCCATATTGTACGACGAGTGTGATAAGTGATTTATTGCTGCCTTGATATTTTTTCTCAACCGGTTACAATTCAATTTTCATTGATTTTACTCGCTACGCGCATGCGTAGTGTACCGTACAATATAAACCGTACAATATGGGAGAATACAGAACGCTCGCGTGATGCGGAAATATTCAATTAAAAATATAAAAGGTGCAATAAATATATATATGTGGGGACGTATGTTTGTCGTTTGTACTTTGACCCTCACGTATTTCTGTGCTAGCTTGGTGTTCAATCCCGTCCCAAATTTCACTAAACGAAATCCTCCCATTTTACCCGTATCACCCTGGAAATTGTTGCTTACCGCTTTGAGTTCTTTTGGGATGCAGATTAAACTCAAAAACTTGCCAGAGTACCATTTCTATTTGAGTTAGTGGCGGTGATAAGTTAATGCGCTATTTTTCATAGTTATAAGCCCTACGCAACAGTATTTTCTTGAAAATGCATTGTCCACTAGACAAACCACGAAGGTAAGTCTTGAGTAGGTATGTCCAGTTGTGAAAAAGTATTGTGCGTTACAGCTACTACTAAGAATGCCACAAAGAAAGTGTTACTTGATTTTTTTTTCTTGCAGGGAGTGGTTATTATGGCATTGAATAACTTTTCCGTATATGCGTAATTTAAAAACTCGCAGTGTTTTGGAGCTTCTAAGTGCCTCTTGTTGGTTGTCAAGAGCCACTGGTAGTCAGAATGGCTTCTAAAGAAGCTACCACTACTCGAGCGAAGCTGAGATAAGTAGTAATTCCATTTTTGTTAACTAAGTTACAAAAATAACTCTGGCCTTTTTTTTCCCTTTGTAGCTGAGAGCTTGTTCAAGAGTTACTGGTAATAGAAGTAGTCAGAATAGATACTACAGACTTATCACTGCTCAGGATACTAAGGTAAGAAATATTTCTGTGTATACTTGCTGTAATTAATGTTTAACTACTAAGAATCCATTATTGTCATCATGTTATAAAAAAAGCAGGCAAAATTCATCATAATATAACAATATTGTAGTTTTAAGCAAGATAACAAGGCAGGCTTGCTCGCCATTTGCGCTCAAGCACATCACTAGTATTGGAGCTTTCGAACTCTGACTCAACCAACTGCTAGTGGTGAGCTACAAACAGCAGTAGCACACGCACACGCACACACACACACACACACACACACACACATTCTTGCAACCGCTAGCAGTTATGCGCACCTGGCAGCCCATGGCACCATTGATAAAATAATTCTACCGGGATTGGAAACTGGTCACGTGCGCTCGTAGAAACTACATACAAAACGCTAATTTTAGGTATTTAACATTTCTTACATTCGTTGGCAGTTCTCAAAGCTGGTTAACTACCTACCCAGAGGTGAGCTAACTCGGGGAATAACTACTTCTAGGTTACTGTATATATTCTAATGTATAGAAAATAGTGCTTGAAAGAATATCTACCCTTTTGCAGTCATTCGACCAAAGCTGTTATAATCCCTTTAGCTGGCTAGAAAAGAAACTTAAGCTGCAGGTTTGAAGCTGAACTAGTCTTAAATAAACAACTATATACTGTTGTGAACCATTTCAATGGACATAATGAAAATAAAACTTTCAATTAAAGTGTGTAGTGTTTGTGCTACAATCCCTTTGCTAGATAGCCAATTGATACTGATACAAAAATAACAATTGAATCTTGTGTGTAATGTACTAGTAAATGCAATAAGCATTATGATTTTGATCCCTTTTATGGTATAGGGATGTGCCTAGAAAGTTTACACTTTATTCAGCGCAAGAGAACCATTTAAATTTGTTCATGTGTACTATAATAATGCAACTGAGCAACCTTAACATTAATTACTCAAGTACATTTGTGATCATCTGTGAATAGTGCACAATTACTTTCCTGTAAAGTCTATTAAACAATTTCATGAGCTTTCTATTGGATATATTTCTAGAAGATTAGTAAAAGACTTATTACTGACTCCAACTTCCTGATTCAGGTCCTAATGGTGCGTACTGCAGATATTACTGTCTCTGTGCCACTAGCTATCATTTTAAACTCAGCAGGAAAAAAATTAGAAAGCTGAAAGAAACTAGAGCACTGAAGTGCAAACCCTCAGCGCTAGTTAGCTAGTATGATAAAGAAGAGGAATGAATGAAAATAGGTAGGAAGAAAAGAAAAAGGAAGAGAAAAACAGTACAGGAAAGAAAGAGAAAATGAAAGGAAAAGGTAGAAAAGAAATAAAAACAGTAGGAAGAGGAAAATAAGGCAAGAAGACAAAAGAAAAAAAAAAACAGGATAAAAAAAAAAAGATGAAAAAAAAAAAAATATCGTCAACGAGGATTCGAACCAGAGACTATTAATTAGGTTAGTTACTTGCTCACTCAACAACTACGCAACGCAACACCTCACGCTGAATGCATGTAATTGTTAGCTATTTAAAAATGATTTGCAACCTGCAAGCTGGCTCACGTGACAAGCACGTTTTTAAGGGGCGGTTCCCGCTGTAAGCCTACGATCGCACGGCTCTGGAAAGACTAGCTTTTTTCTGGAAAATGAAGTCCAAAATCAAAATTCTGGCACATTAAAGGAACTTACTTCGTGAAATACTGCTGTTTGATGCCGCTTTCAGAGCCTGGCTGGTTCCTACCTTCCAGAAGTGCTTGTTGACAGACAGAGTGACAGAATGAATGAATGAATGAATGAATGACACTAGGACTACTGTAACCCTCTTGCGCATGCGCGCTGAGGGTTAATTAGATACACACGTATTGTTACAGCACCGGTTTTGTATTGGCTACTGGGTGTTTCCAATCCTGGTAAATTCTTTTATCAATGGTGGCACACATTGTGAGCCTGTATGCAAAGCTCCTGGAGCCTGGCTAGGAACCCTCAGGAGAACAGGCCTTTCCTCACAGCAAGTGGTGTGGGCACCCGAAGTCCCACATGGACCATTGCTGTTTCATGAGAAAAGGCCTTGAATTTGCACCCCAGCAAATGCCAGGTACCCAATCACAGCTGGGTGTGGACTGGTGGGAGGCAGATGGAAAACCAGATGTAACACACACACACACACACACACACATGCACACGCACACGCACACACACATGAACATGTACAACAGCCACTTATCCTTGCTCACCATTCATGTATCAATTTCAAACAGAAAATAGAAAAAGTAAAATTCTTGTATTTTTTTCTTCTTACTTTTTTTTAATAGTGTATTCAGAACTCTAATACTGTGCATGGCCATTACTGTCAGTGTCGCACATCTACAGCCTTAGTAACTATGATACAAGAATTAGAATTAAATGTTCATTCGCTTGTACCTTAACAATTCTTCCAGAAATAAAAATAAAAACTAACCTCCTTTTCCAGACAGAATTAGAATTTTTCTTTTAATTGCTTTCATTCTCACATCTATGAATTTCTGGTCAGGATCCACTTGACCTGCAAATCAGCACACACAAACTCAACCGGTAACTTGCCCATGAGACTGAGCAGAGTGGAGAGGGGAAGGGGAGCACAGGGCACCCGCCTCTTGTTTAAGGGGCGGGGCAACATTCTGATGGGTTTTTCACCAACATTTGCTGAGTGCTTCCTTGATTATTTGGGACACCTAGGCAGGCTCATTTGATTAAGTTGGTTTTATATACAATTCAGCTAACAGCAAAACTTAGTTTTTCTGCTCTTAAATCAAGATCTAAGACGTCACAATTACTACTACTGCCGCATTCATTGACAAAATAATAAATGACTCGGTACTCTGTAAAATACAAGACAGATTGACTGGAGGTTAGAGTTTGTTGTTGTTTTTTATTGTTTATTTTTGGACAGTAGTAACTATCATAGTTGTGCTATTAAATTATAATCAGGTAAATTTAAATATGAAAGTCATGCCCTCCCACTCTACACATTTCTATTGAGTTAATGTGGACAGCTGAGCTTCAGAGAAGCGTTGCAAATTGGTTTGGTAAAAAGTCTCATGTTTTGGCATGCAAGGTTAGAATGATACTTGTTCCAGGTGGTAACTTGTATTAAATCTGAGCTAATACCTTGCTTGATGCACAGTTCTCGTCCAGGACATCCCTTACAAACATCAGCCTGACCGGCAAGAGCCTGCAAGCGTAAGCAACCGCTCTGTATACATACAGACTCGAACAACTTTTTTTTTTTGCTTACAGTTTCAGAAGGACAGGGTTCTACAGCAGATGACACGGCTGACATAACTGCGCTTTTTAGAGAAACCTTTCAGCCTCAGGAGGACTATATATTTGGCGATCATTACCAAATTAAGCCGCTATCAGATTTTTTTTTTCCTCACATACATACGTATGTATTTGACTGTGGGCTCGTCGTGTTTCTGACACACTTTTCTGGCACGCGTGACACTTTTATGGCATTTGTTTGGAGATTGTATTTCTTGGACATTATTTAGATTAAGTGAGGAATGTACATTGCAGACCTCCTCAGCTGAGACCTGGTTGTAATAGCTCATAATCACAGATCACGCATCACAAGATTGAAACTGTGAGGTCCCTTGTCCTCACACATAATATATCACCCAACTAATACTCTTCAGTGTGTGTGTGTGTGTGTAACATAGCTAAAACCTGTGGTGCCTCATATGTATTGCATTGCGTGAACATGTGCATACGACTGAGTGGATCTGCAATTGATTCCCTACAATCATTTTAGTATGTACATGCGCATATTTAGAGGGGTTTATATTTTTTTTTTGGGGGGGGGGGGGGGAAGAAGCAAAGCGATTACACCTTACCCCAAACATTTATATATTTGGCTCTTCTCATGCATCTCAATAAAACACAATAGAACACATGTTAACATTTGTGGATTAGCTACCCATCCAGTTGACATGCTTGTTATGAGCTTATTTTGTCTTAACTCAGCAGTCACAGTACCATTCATTTTTGTTCAGTTCTGTTGTGACTAATTTTTTTTGCAGGTGAAATCTACGTCTCTTACTGCTCCATCTAATTAGCTACCGAGCCTTAGTTACCCACTGGGCCACTTCGTCCCACTGCTAGGGGTAGAATAGTACGTAATGTGCATGGTAGACCAGTAAATTATTTACAATGCGCAAAAACAAAGGATGATTACATTAACAGTCTGTTTAGGCAAGTTCATTTATACCACGCTGACCCAAATGACCCAGCACTTTTTGTTGAAAAATGGCAATTATCTGATAAAATAAATCTTTAGATACCCCACCAGAATATTTTACAGCCTTTATTTATAGTTATTTTAATTACAGTACAACGAATGATCACAAACACATTGACAAACTGTGCTGTCATAAATAGAAGAAAAGGAGTACATAAGCAGTGGTGAAGAATATGTATTGCGTGGTGAAATAATCATGAATTGTGTTGGGAAGTCAATGTGTCAGTAGACTGACAAGTAGTTCTGGTTATTCTTAGTGTACTCCATGGATGAAGTAATCAGAGGACCTTTCTCTGCAGGGAAGGAGTTCTCAAAAGACACTTGTTGTAGCTCTTCATACCACTGGGGAAAAAAAAAGAAGAAGAAGAAGAATAAAACAACAGCTGAAGTCAAATGTGAAATTCAGACATAATTATAAGAGGAGTATGACTATCTCGAATCATGTGGAGTCAAACCACTTCACCAGGCAATGTTTGTGTGCAAACACTGGCAAAATGTCTTACAATACTTGACTGTCAATGTATTAGATTTGTTAAATAAATAGCTATTATTACGTCTGCAGAGAGGTACAAGAATGTATAAACTAAGAATAGAATGTTCCCACTGTGGCTATGCCCACTAGAACCGTACTTATATTTACCCATTTGCCAGACTATATCAACGTACATCATCTCTGCCAGAGATAGATCTGAATTTGATGTAGAAATTTGAGCTTTCAGCATTGGTCTCCACGTAACCTTTTCTTCTGGGGACTGATGGACAGATCTTCAATACTGTCTTGGACAGGCCTATGTGTTCTTTCTTGATGACTGCATCTGCATAAAAAAAGAAAAAAGAAAAAGGTTTAGCGTCAAGTTTAATGAGATTTTCAAATAATTTTAGCACAAAAAAAAAACGTTACAAAAATTCTAACAATACTTATTTCAGCAGATGTCTTCTCACACCTACACAATCTAGTTCCATGGCGACTATAAGTGGCTTTGGCTGAGAGCAAATATAAGACAATTGCTACCTAAGCCACAGCCAATTATCAGCTACAAGATTCAAAATTCAGGTATTTAGATGTGTAGATTTCATCATGTAGCGAACTTAATAAGACCATTTGATCATTTGTCTGTACAAGTTCACACCTTTGGCTTGCAATTGCATATAGCTAGCTACCAACCAAAAGACAAAAAAAATAAAAACAAATAAAAAATAAAAATCCCACTTTCTCTGCAAGCTAAAAATATCTCACTTGTATTAGCAAAATTGCTGTAATGTTTGCTGACTGTGACCTTATGATTGATACAGACTAGTTTAGGTAGTGCCAATGACCAGTAACTCTTGTACTTACGTTTGAGATAAATGGCTCCTAGCACTGGCGCTTTTTCCATGTCTCTCTGACAGGCAAAGTAGTACAGGAAATTTCCTATCAGAGAATAAAGAAGTATTAATGGAGGTAGCTAGTTATGATGATTATGTCAAATACCTTTCAAGACGAAATAGCGCTTCTTCCATCGAGTTAGCCAGGTTGGATTAGGTCCTAAAGTAATATAAAGGCCATAGCTACAGTACTAAATGTATTGCAAGTAAAGTCTCACCTGTCTTCCACATAACTCCTCTCTTCTTCCAACCTCTACGTAGTCCAAGTTCAGAAAATGTTTGCTGCAATGAAATTGATAAAATAATAATAATAATAATAATAGCTAATAATAATAAATCCTACTTTTCCAATGGGGGACGAAGTGGATCCCAAGGAGTTATAAATTCTCTTATCCAAATCGGTCATGAGGGACTTCTGACCTCTGCATGGAGTACCTCCGCAGCTTGAGAGGCTCCCTAGAGCAGAGTAGCTGTAGGACTGGGGCAGAGTAGTGTTGCCAGGCAATTTGTACGGGCTACCGCTGCAACTGCGAGTTGATAAATTCGTCCAAGTACCAACCGAGCTCTCGTCATCGCCGTAGGAGAGACAGCTACCAACCACCGTTCTTGAAGTAAGCAGAGCTTCCATCGAGTCTACATCCAATATTCTAGACATTTTAGATAATTGAAACAGCTGAATTTTTGGTGTAACTTCCAGCAGGGAAAGGAGTCAAATTTATAGGATAGAGAAAATTACTCGCGCATGCGCATATAATGTGCGCTACGTCAATTACATTTTCTCGAGTTCTGGTTCAGTTCAACTGCCAGTTTCTCTGCGCATCGAAAGTTTTACCCTCTTTAGCACTAATTGAGGTATATTGTAGCTTACTAAGCACCCATCACAATTAATGTATGCATTTACTGGGATGAAAAACAAGTTAAAAAACAGTCAAGACAACAACAGCGACATCAAAAACAAAAAAATCAATAATTTATCACTCTGACACACTGTTGTACAACAAAACCTGAAACAAATTGTTTAACTACACACAAAGTAGTTAATACAATTATTAGTGCACACAAAACAAAACAAAGTGTTTGTATATGTAACAAAGGGATCCAAGAGTTTACGATTTCCTGTTTTTTGATGTTTGGATCAGCCACTGCAAAGTAATATCTACACAACAACAAAAACAATAAATCATAAGAGACAACAACATAACTACGCAAATTAATACGGAGCAAACCACCACTAATAGCCACAATGAAAATAATAACAGAGTAAAAAGAAAACAAAAGAAACAAACAAAAGTAAATAAAAAAGACAATATAAAATATAATAATACAAATTAGAGCCAAGGGACAGACTTGTATGTCCCTATAATCCATGCCACTATATGTACATGTGTAATCTATGACTACAATATACACACACACTTACAAACTCACCTATATTCTCACGCTCTTTGCAGGAAATGGAGTAGCAGCAAATTTCTCTGTCCTTGATTTCATTCAAACTCCTGTAAGGAGTGAACAAAAATGACCACAGAAATAATAACAATAATACATGCATCTTGTACAACTTGTTTACAAACATTTCACAACAACACGGCACAATTCAAGCTGGCTTTCCAAGCCTATTACGGTGGTCATGTGGGCAGGGTGAGTGACAGTACGGACAATGGAAAGCTACAGCTATCCACACTGCCAAGTAGTCCCTGCCCCCTTCACGCCCAATGGGGTGTGGCTTATTTAGCATGCCGTTGGAAGTAGACCAGGCACACAAAGTCCTGTCACCTCGTAAAACATGCATTTTTTTTAACGATAAAACATCCAGTTAGTGGGAAACCAGTTTGTCTAGGAGGTTTACAGGAGTAAAAGATGCTCCTCAGACAGTTTCTACAGCACTATCTAAGAGAGATAAACAAGTCTGGTAATAATAGCAGTTCAAATAAAAAATCACAACCAACATTACAAGTATCCAGCAATAACAGTTTTCATTTTAAACAAACAAGATTGGGGTCCAGTCCCTCTTAATTTATTTTTTCTTTTCAAATAATGTGCCTTCAATTAAACCAGTTCCTTCTCCTCCAACTTCCTTTCTCCGAATTCATCACCCAATTCATAAACAGTGGTGATCATATCCTCTATAAAGGACACTGCCTGGAAGCCCTTCCTCAGGTAGTGTCCTTTATGGAGGATATGCTTGTTCATCATAATTTATTATTAATAAACTTGGAGAGACTGCCCCCTCCCTCCCTGTATTGGATATCAGTATCTCATTGTCTCACTCTCTGACTTGATGACTCGTACACATCTAGCACCAACCATTGCCACTCACTGATGATATGGCTCAACTAAATCCTCTGATATTTTTGTAGTGATAGACAAGAAGACGTACTCTGACTAAAATTAATTCCTTTGCCAGATAAAGACACCTCCAAACTATACAATCTCGATAAATTATGACACACTAAACCACTAGTTTACTATTTCCTTACTGCCTAACCAAACCACCTATAGAGGAACAGTATAACCACAAAACACTTTTAGTACTGACACTTTCCCCAGAACTTGGTAACATTAACTTACAGTCTGTCGATCAGGTCTCTTTCTCGGAGAGAGTTTGGAAGGTCGACTTTGTTTCCAAGGACCAAGACCTGGAATAGAAAAGAGTTGGGTAGTGGATTCATTATCTGTTTCAGGTATACCACACACACAAAACAAACAAACAAACACACACAAACTCTCTTTCGATTATTACTGTTTGCATTGATCGGAATTCTCTGGCGATTTATGATTATATAAGACATTATTATTTAGAATGTAGCTTCTTTGGCCTCAGGCAGAATCTGAGCCTGTGGTGATGATCAGACAGCTTGAGGCGTCACATTCCTGAAAGCAGCATGTTCACGGTTTCCAAATCTAACTATATACACACATACTCTAATTACTTTAACAACATGTAGGAACCATTGGTTGCTTCTTTATAGCATGTGACTATTTAAAAAATGTTCTGGTGTCACAATTTAGGAGTATTTAAACCCTACAAAGTCACCCTTAGTAATTCGTTTGATACAACAAGGATAACTCGGTATAATTGCTCACATAGGATCCCATGAAATTGATGACGGTGTTCAGAAGACCGCGTTGAAAGCTATGACATAATAAACTTTCAACCCCATTCCAAAATTAAATATTGCACGACAAGTTTGTGTCTACAATCCAGCTGCGCGTGTGTGTCCCTATCTTGGTAAAACCTAATATGGCAATCACCAGTACAACGTGAGCAACCACTTTTATACTTAGTATTAGTTAAGGGCCCAGGAGAGACTAGAGCACTAATTAGAGAAACTGACAACAGTGTTGTGTTTAGTGTTGTATCGATCAATTGTCACAGCAACTCACACCGTGGTGTATCAGAATGAACCAGATAAGTAAGAATCAGAAGAAACAAAGGCTAGATTATAAATATATGGCTGCATTACTAAAAAGAGACTTAAAATAAAATTAACAGAAGGGAAAAAAAGGAAGTCCTAAAAATGCCCTAATAAGGAATCCGACTTGAGGAAGACTTACATTCTCACCTCAGCGGTCAGCTCTACAATATGATTATTCCACTAAAGGAAGATGCGGGCCTAGTTATAATCTAGTGTAGTACTAGCCCACCCAGTCATTGGAACTTAGGCAAATCTATTTTAAGGTTTCAAATATTCACTGAAAAGAACCTGTCAAGGAAACCTTGCCGACTGGATCACAACTTTCCAGGAAAACGGCAACTGTATACTGAATACTAGGTAGCTACAGAGGAAAGAAACAGGATCTCAATATTCGCTGACTAATGTGACGTATATGAATTACATACATGCAATGCACCATCCACATTAACTGATAAAATGCTCCCACAAAAAAAATACTATTTTATAATTGTTATGTGGGCAGGGCGAGTGACAGTATGAATTATGGAAAGTTACACCAATCCACACTGCCAAGTATTCCCTGCACCCCATTCACGCCTAATGGGTGTGGCTTATTTAGCATGCCGTTGGAAGTGGACCAGGAAGGGAAAATCCTGTCACCTCGTAAAACATGCAATTAGATATCATCATTTCCCTCAGTGAATATTGTTCGGGATCGAACCCTTAACTGTCTCAACAACTAACGTTTGATTTCATTATTAACATTATTTATTCATGCATGCTCATTTATTATTTTTCCGTGTACCTTCGATCATCGTCGATCGTCGTGCATCGTCGATCTTTCATTTTTTGTTTGTATATATCACCTAGATCACTGTCATTCACCTTAGTTACAAGTTTTATCTCTTACTGTGCATACCACCTGTTGGTCAAGTAATACTATTCTACCTACTTGGTAATATTAAATATCGGGTCAGTCTCTCAGCTAGTGGACAGCCTATATTCAGAGGATCCAGTCAACGGGAGAACGAGGAGAGATTTACGACCTCTGTCTCTATTCTCTCATATAGAATCCTTCTGACGGAATCAGGTCGTCGAGTTGACTTTCTTTCTGGAACTCTGACGATTCCATACGCCGCTAGTGAGTCTTCACTGCACTAATTACTTTGTTTCTCTTTGGTATAGTGCTGCGTCAACTACGCCGGGATCAAATCCTCAACTAGCTGGATAGTCCCAAACAAATATTCTCAAAAGACCCCTATCAGTATTTTAAATCAATTAAAGGTCAAATCCACCAGCTGCCTATAAAAGCTGAAGGCTCATAGAGGTCATCACACATAAATTTTTACCAGGAAAACGGCAACTGTATACTAGGTAGCTACAGAGGAAAGAAACAGGATCTCAATATCCGTTGACTAATGTGACGTATATGAATTACATACATGCAATGCACCATCCATATTAACTGATAAAATGCTCCCACAAAAAAATACTATTTTATAATTGTTATGTGGGCAGGGCGAGTGACAGTATGAATTATGGAAAGTTACACCAATCCACACTGCCAAGTATTCCCTGCACCCCATTCACGCCTAATGGGTGTGGCTTATTTAGCATGCCGTTGGAAGTGGACCAGGAATGGAAAATCCTGTCACCTCGTAAAACATGCAATTAGATATCATCAATTTCCCTCAGTGAATATTGTTTGGGATCGAACCCTAACTGTCTCAACAACTATATTTATTTACGCGTGCTCATTTATTGTATTTTCGTGTACCTTCAATCATCGTCGATCTTTCATTTTTTGTTTGTATATATCACTTAGATCACTGTCATTCACCTTAGTTACAAGTTTTATCTCTTACTGTGCATACCACCTGTTGGTCAAGCAAAATCAAGTCTCGGGTCAGTCTCTCAGCTAGTGGACAGCCTATATTCAGAGGATCCAGTCAACGGGAGAACGAGGAGAGATTTACGACCTCTGTCTCTATTCTCTCACATAGAATTCTTCTGACGGAGTCAGGTCGTCGAGTTGACTTTCTTTCTGGAACTCTGACGTTTCCATACCTGCTAGTGGGTCTTCACTGCACTAATTACTTTGTTTCTCTTTGGTGTAGTGCTGCGTCAACAGACTACGCCGGGATCAAATCCTCAACTAGCTGGATAGTCCCAAACAAATATTCTCAAAAGACCCCTATCAGTATTTTAAATCAATTAAAGGTCAAATCCACCAGCTGCCTATAAAAGCTGAAGGCTCATAGAGGTCATCACACATAAATTTTAATAGCTGAGCATAATTTCAAGATATACGAATAACAGGAAAAAAAAGAGGAAGGGTGGGAGGGGTTTGGGAGGAAAGATAACAACCATAAATGGTAATATTACTCGCTTCAATAATCAACTTATTGCAAATTAATCAGAAAAACGTAATGCATAATAACAGAATCACGATATTTCAAATTACAACAAGCAATGATCTAAAGTACACAAGTCAGTAAGAACAGAGAAGCTTTAATGTCTACTGCAAATAGACACTACTTCCTTTAGCTCAATATTACCACAAATTTGACAACACCAAGAGATCCCAGGAATTCCTAAAGGAAGATATGAGAGTTACTCATGAGAGAAATAAAACTCAGTCTGTTGTTAAAGTCTAAACAAAATGGCGAAAATGCCACACAAAGTGAGGTATTCTAAATGACATCAGCTAGAGGTCAGGAGTGTACGATAATTGGGGTGGCTACCTCCCACAGTGCCCCACCCCCAACTACACTAAGTGCAGAGCTATCGCTAATAATGCTGATGCACAGCTTATGGTCAGACTAAGAGACTAAGTGGGGAGCCATACATGCACATATAGTAAATCATCAAAAGAAAATTAGAAAATCATTTAATACCCAACAGCACAATAATACCATATCTTTAAGGGTGCTGGCACACTCTTTGAGCGCAAAAAACCCGCCAAATAGGCCATGGTTGCTAGGGCGTGTTAAACTTACTTCTGCTTTCCCCCTCAGAGTTATTTTATTTATGCATGCCAGCAAGTACTGCTAGGAGAAAGCACCTACCAGGAATGAAGACTGGAAGTTGATCGCATCTCAAGAAATATCCCTGTCACCATTTTGGACGTCACGGCAGTACTGTACGGCTACCGCTGTAGTTTAGAAGCCAATATTTTGTATATCATTTTCTTACCCTTGCGTGTATGCCACAACATTGAGTTTCTGTTGAATTTTACTTTACTTTTCTATTTACTCACCTTACCACGTGAACTATTGTTGATTATTCCTATAAAATTCCGTATATTAAAAATATCTCAAATGTTATAGGGTTGACCCCTTGTGGCCCTAAACCCTGGCAAAGTTTGAACCAAAGCCGTTCATCCATTCCTGAGCAGTACACGAGAGAAGATTCTATCCATTACTTCAGTGCGCGAGGAGCTTTTTAATTATAAGTTGACTCCGCCCTGCCCTAACTGTACGGTGCGTAGTGGTGAGTGTGGCACAGCTGCATTTCACGAGCACTAATTTGTTACAAAGCAGGGCGTGACTTTGTGCGCGCTACTAAAGGCGCCCACGCGTTGCTATGTGCCAGTACCCTTAAGACAGCAAAAAGACTCTTAGTCAACAACTGCAGCTTGAAAACAACCAACCCCCCCCCAAACAACAACAACAAAAACAAAAACAAAACAACAAAAAAACAGCAACAACAAGCAAATAAAACGAACAACAACAACAAAAAACAACCATCCAACAATCAATTGCATATGCTACTATAGAATCATACCACTACAGACTAGCTAAGTGGTTCTTGATGGCAGGCAATGAGCAACTGATGGATAAACTAAGATAAAAAAGGATGTTGTTAAAATGAAGTGGAAGAGCTTTCATAACCAAGTGGTAGATAAAGAAAGAAAAAGCACAGTCCAATTTGCAAGCTATCAGGTTTGTGATCTTAGCAGAGATTCAAACACACACTGGATAGAAGTGAATACACATACTTAAAGTATCCCACAAACTAGCATGCCGTGTGAGTGTGTATGTTGTGTGTATGTGTCCCCTTGCCCACATTTTTTTTTTTGACCTTTAGCGGAGCAGACTTGCGAGACAGTTTGTGTAGAAGGTTTCAATTCAATAACTGGAGTACATAGCAATACATGTGCTGGAGTACATCAATGACAATAAGGAGTGACTACAAGCTAGGAGATGCACTCAGTCAAGAGAAAAAGAAAAAGGAAGAAAAAAAAAAAAAAAAAAAAAAGGCACCGGAGAGGGGTACAATACAGTAACCCAGATTATGCCATTACTTATCTCATCTCATGTATGGTACTTTAACACGCTGCCTACCAATGCCTATTGGACTGTTGACACTAAGAAAACAGAGCCGGATTTTTACCTTTTACCTACTATGCAACACTTTGAATATTAAAAATTAAAATAATTCACAATGAATTTTTTATATTTTATTGTTTGTTAAAGTAATGAGGACATACCAAACGTGCCAATCAAGACTTTTCCCTCTGAAGCACAATCAGATTTACATCCACTTTACTTGTTTTACCTGAAGAGCCAACTACTTCATACCCCAAAAAACCCTCATACTAAAAAGCTCCAACACCAAACTAATCTGGTTGTATCCAGACTGCAGAAGCTTGTAACAGCCAGTCATTCTACTGCAAATCAATACAAACACTCTCCACAGACATCACACCTGCAGCAACACCTCAAACACAGCCGTGAAGACACTTGGGGTAGAATAAACAAATAAAATCATAGCAAAACAAAAAGAAAAGTGCTGGCAGATGTGCCTATTCCTCGCTAAATACTAACATAATACAATGATACAACTTTGGGATATATTTCTAGCAGGGGGAGTATTTCTTCAGTGTGCATAAATGAGAGTTCAAATCCAGTTCAGCTACAAGAAAAATAAATAAATAAAATTAAATAAAAATCCCCTATTAAGTGCTGGCAAGATTAAACAGTGAGCTAATCCTCCAACCCACAATGCTGCGTAGTGGTTAAGCATGGATACCACAAGATCTCAAACAGAGAGGAAGGGCCTTTGCCCTTTTCATATGTTGCCGGGGTTTTTTATTTTTCACAGGGTTTACCCTAGTTCCAGGAAATGGGGGAAGTTTGAGAGAGAAGCTCCTTCTCTTTGCCCAATTACTTTCACTTTGCACAAACTATTCCAGAGGGCCAGGAAAGTGTGCAAGTCTGTCATGGAAGGACTGCAAGTAGGCATGATGGAAGCCATTAGACAAAACACAAACAAATAAACCTGCCAGTCTACACAAACCAGTATTCACAAGGCTTATGCAGTTCCCCATCCAGATGTCAACAACAAATAAGTGAAATCACTCATGAACACAAACACATGCTCCCGGCCCTTCCTTCTTTCAAAATCCCTTCAAATGTACATTTTTTGTGTGGCTAAAAAATAAATGTCGATGTTTGAATTTATTGGTCAATAACTATTCTTTATTTTTGTCTGCATACCCAAAATTTCAACTTGAGTACACTATTACAACACCTTCCAACTTTTTTCCCCATATAGGTGTATATGTGAAAGTACAAGTTGGTGATTAGAGTGGGCACTTACTGGAATTCCGGAGAGTTGTGGCTTGTCCAGTAGACTGTGCAATTCATTCTTGGCTCCATCTAGCTTCTCGTGGTCAGCTGCATCCACCATATATCTGAGTAACACACACACAAACAATAACATTGCTGTACAATGAACATATATATGGAAGTACTTTGATAAAAAATACTGGTTAATAAGTTCATTAAAACACACACACACACACAATCACCCAGGTACTACATAATCTCTAAACACTGAGCACTTAAAATTCATATAACAGTCCCAACCCAAGAACAACACAGAAACGCATGCACACGTGTGATAATGCAGTGTACACTATCCTATAACAGTACCATCTTTGGTAGTACACAAAACCTCTACACCTGCCCTGCATTTTGGGTTGACAATAGCCGATGAATGGAAATTTAGACCTGGCCCATTCATAATATTTCACTATGTTATGCTCAGCTATTGGGTAAATACTGACATCTTTTCACTTTCAGAGTCCGAAACCTGTTTCCCCAAACAACGAAGTCCTACCTTCCTAGCACTACTACTAACTACAAGTATTCACTAGTGACCTATGAAGTGATATTACTCACAGCAGTTTATAAATCGAGTGAAGGAAAAGAGTACCATATCAAAACAAGGCCCTTCTTGGCGACTAGCTGGATTCACATGTGACAGGATCTGCCCACTTTGTGCACCCCATCATTTTCTTACCATAGATAACTATGATGCTCGTTTATTCCAACAAAACTTACTTGACACTCTTATGCAATACTGTTCACATGTTACAGCCGCTTCTGAGCAGTGTTGCAGGTAAGCGTCGATTTATTGTTTCGAGAAACAAATGTTTTTAGAAATTGAATTACTTCCGTGGCACGAATCTCCGCTCTAACCACATACACTTCCGCATAAGATTGAAATTCAATTTCTGTAATTTCTCAGCTACATGAAAGGTTAAGAAAAATGAGCTTAATTAAATGGTGTGTTTGGCATGAAAGAAAAATTTGTAAGACCTAAAACTTTGGAGAGAGCCAGAAGAAGGTATCTATATAGACACTAACAAGTTAAAAAATTTTTTTGTTTGTTAAAACTTACCTGGTGTCAGGTTTTGCCCATTATCTCAAAACGAAATTGTGCGCAAAGTGGGCAGTTTTCGATCCTGTCATATATTGGTACTAATACTGCTTTTATCAGTGAGATTTATTCACAGCAGATAGAATACACTGTATAAGTTGATTTTCACCTTCACTTCAGCAGTTACAAAATAACAACAAGAAAAAACCCAACAACCACGAAACTAACAAACAAGAAAAATAACACCAATAACAATACTTTCTTTACTGAAGCACTAAAGAAATTTTCATGAAAAATCACCAATGAGTATATGAAACGAGTTCAGACATTGGCTATAGTATTGACTACTTTCCACACAACTTCCATTTCTGTAAAAAGTTCGAGCGATTTCTTTCTTTCAGATCACAAACCAACACTGACACAAAATTATCTGCCTAAATACAGCATGTGTTATCTGTCTGGAACATGTTATTGTTTTGGTTGGCAGACTTGGTTTACTCTACCAAAAAAAAAAACTGAATTAAATGTATTGTACTACTCACAATGAGGAATTATACGATACTACAGTAGCCTGACAACTGTTTTTTTCTCCAGACTACAAAGGAAAAACAGCCATTCATGCTTCACTGATCACTTGCTCTACCACACTGGATAAGCATCACCACAAAATTTAAAATCTTGTAATTTTAATTCTGACTAAAAATATTGATATCACAATATTGCCACAATACCATCGCCACCTCACCCCACAACTTACACAATGGCCGTGACTCCTCTGCAGTATCTTTCCCACATACTCCTGAACCTCGGCTGTCCTCCAATGTCCCACAACTACAACAACAGAAACAAAACAAGTATTATTTTATACTCATTACTTCAAAATACTGTATAACAACACAATTATCAACAATCTGGTTCATACAGAGTGGTACCGACCCTGGAAATCACCCTCCTCCCCCTAAATAAATACAGTACTTTAGCTAAAGCTGAATTCTAAATTATGCCCGAGACTGAAAAGTGATCAGGATTGAAGTGCACACTCTCACCTAAGCATGTGTGGGTTTTAAGGGTGCTGGCACACTCTTTGAGCGCGAAAACCTGCCAAATAGGCCACGGTTGCTAGGGTGTGTTAAACTTACTTCTGAGGTCAGGAGCATGCTCCACACAGTATTGGGTTCATTTATCCCCATGACAAGAGTTTCTCAGAGTAAATTATTGCTTTCATTAAAACAGACTACCACCCCTTGAGCAATGCGACTCTCAACGACCGTCTTGAAATATACATAGAAGGACTGCCTCTGAAAGATTTTCCAGCAGATGTAGCAATTCACAAGTGGTGGGATGACTGTTGTGCTATGAGGCAAGTACACCAAGAAGGCCTTATCAGCCCAGAGCAGATCTTTCTTCTACAGAGAGTCCTTGTTTCACTTCTTCACCTATGTTACCATCTGGCCGGGATAGCTGGATAGGGATGCAATTCTTACTATCTCTTCCCAATCTTTCTTTTTTAGCATTTGCCATAAACAAAAATAAATTTGTGGAATAATGCGAGTGTATCGATGCTCAGCTTATGAAAACTCATATCCTTATCTTATCTGACTGGGATGGATGGATGGATGGATGGATAAACACAAAACTATTGGTCCAGCCTCACAAGCAGGCAGGGATTAATCTCCGGGATCATTCTCAAAACATTATTCATTATAAAACATTTATTTAGTTACTACGCATGTCAAGTATTTCAACGTTTTGTTCGTGTGTGTGTGCGTTATCGTAGTTACACATTGTTATCGGTCCTTTTAGTTGTTTTCAGTACACCATCTGCAACTTGCTTTACAAGCAAGAATAGATCTGCTCACCATATGATATAAGTGGTGCTACGCACAGTGAAAACTATACCAAGAATTGATTTAAAGTATTTTTGGACACTGGAGTCTAAATTAAAGTCAAAACAAACAAATCCAGGGCACTTATAATCAAGGATTCCAGTTGTGGCAACATTCTTAAAGCTTGGAATACTGTCGCCTTGGAGACCCGTTGCTTGCACCGCCAGTAAACAATTGAATACACACATTCACGTAAACTAATCATGTCGCTCTAAAACGCAAAGACATGCAGATCTTCTAATCTGGTAAAGGGTCATCAAATCCACTTAGATCCATTACAAAAACCAGCGTATCTTGACAATATAACTTTTACCAAATCCCCATATACCATCCTGAATCATAGGATCCCATAGGATCACTAAATGGGCCTTAAAGCCATTTGTTAGCTGGATAACTAAGTTTTGTCTGGAATTTGCCCAAGGCAGATTTGATATAATTCCAATTATAGCACAGACACCACAAATTTCTGCTACGCCAGCACAAAAACTTCAGCTCCCCACCCTGAGATGTGGTTCCTCCTGACCTAAGTGATAGAGCAGGGTCACTTCAACCCCACTCACGTACTTGTCTAATAAATACTTAGTAAATGCAACAAAAAGATAAGGCAGGGGGCATCATTTTGAAAGTAAAAATTGTGCACAGAACAACTATTTATTATTATTACTTAAAAAGAAGTAGTGCTTAGGTAGAGGTCTTGAGTAATGGGAGAATAATGTAAAGGAAACTAGCTATAGAACTACCCAACATTACTACAAATTAGGCTTCTACATCGAGTATATTTCATTCTTTATCTGGAATCTGAGGAATAGTAAAACACTGATAAGCCGGAATGGCACAATGCTTGTTTTAACCTGACCTGCTCATTAAATAAGTCCTATAACTGTCTCACTACAAGACAAGTCCCCAGAGAACCAGCCTATAAATCTGACAGTACTCCATACAACTGATAGTAATAGTAGTAGCCTTATTAGAATCACTGCCACCAAACCATGTGACTAAAACCACTCAGAAGGGAAGCTCCTTTAGATATTATTGGGTCTACACACACATTAAGAAAAGTGGAAACAAATCCACATGAATAATATTAAATTTTAGCGGCTGAAAATTGACTCAAAGACGATACATATGTACCAGACAACAGACTACATCTAATTCATTCTGAGACAATGGGGCAAGTTAAAATACAGATACAGTTCAGATACAGCAGCACATGACATATTACATGCATTCTCCAACCAAACATCAATACAAGAAATTACTTTTACTCTCTATCAACTATTTATGAAGCACATGGCTGGCTAATTAGCTACAGAGTGTCAAACTTAAAAACACAAGCTAGATGCAACCAAAGCTCGTAAATGTCAGTGCTTTCATTCCAGAGAGAATTATGCATGATTATGGCCAAAAATCAATCACTAGGACTATTGGAAAGGAGTTACGTGTGAAGTCAGCCTGGCTTAACAACTGATTGATGGATTGTTTAAGTTACTAACTTAACAATACTAAAGTTGAGCTGTCTTAAGCAACAACCATGACTCCTAGTCAAATGGTACAGGGTTTCATACAGAGGTAGGGCACCCTGGGATCCCCTCCCCCCACACCCTGAGAATTAGGGAAATTAATATATTACATTAGCTAAAGTTGAATTCTATGAGTAGTCAATATAAACCATGCATGTGACCAAACACTGATCAGTGTGAAGAATATACACTTTCATAGAGGAACGTGCATCAAAGTAGTGTGGGTTACAAAAAAAAAGAAGAAAAAAAAGGTGTGGCTAAGTACAGCAGTGTTTCCCACCCCTAAGCAAAAAATCCTGCATACACACTGTGGTACGTTGGAATACAGTAAAGCTGACAACTGTAAACAGACGTTTTAACTCGACTTTCTTAACTCAACACTTCCTGTCCCATACTCGGAAAAGGGTCTGCAATATCCTAACCCCACGTCACAAGAACTACTCAAAACTGTTATTTTTCATTAGGCGAGCTTAAAATAATTTCAATCTGGCACAGTAGGACATCATTCACTAGTACAACTTAAAGAACTCACCTGAGAAATACAACTGGGAATACCACGTACGATAGTATCAGACAAATACATACACTATCACACACAATGTAGCAGATGAAGGAGAATCTCAATGTTAGTAAAAGCTTTTAGAAAATACACTAGAAGAAGGCAAGCTACCGTGAGGAAAGGAGAAGCGTATGTGTGTGCGTGCCTGACCTGATTAAAGTAATAATCTATTTATAAACTAAAGACTGAATGAAGAAAGCCATGCACACAAAAACCATATGAAATCGTATAGTAAGATAGTATACAACAAGGCTACCTTAATTCAATATCAAATCTCCAAGCACCATTGAGTGCACTACTTCTTCATGACCTTACTCTCAGTGACTGCCAGGCAAGGCAAGTGGGCCAGATAGTTATTGTTGCAGTTTCACACAATACTCACTCTATAATCCATTATTATTCAACTGAAGCATTCCTACAGGCACGAGTGCATAGAGAGCTGTAGAGAGAGAGCTTAATAAACACACACTTGTATACACACCTCCACCAACTGTGAAACAGAAACCACCAGACAAACATACACAGAACGGGACATCTCACCCACCCACTCTTAATGCATTTAAAATGAACAATGGATTTCACTAGAACCTTTATCCAAAAAGTATTGTAGTGGTCTTAGGAAATCTACGCATTAATGCCGAACAAAGAAAAGGAGGAGCAGGGGGGGGGGGGGGGGGGGGGGGGGAGGAGGTGGGAGAGAGAGAGAGAGAGAGAGGGGGAGAGAGAGAAGGGGGAAAGATATTATTTATCAAACATCAGCTACATACATTCAGAGCCCTATAAGACAAGGAGAGGTAGAGATTGTAGGAATACAAACCAGACTCACCCTCCCATACACACTCACACAGATACAGGAAATTATTGCTCATGCATTGTTAAACGGTCATCTCTTCCTCCAGCACTCTTTGCACCATTCTCTTTACTGTACAAGTTACAATAAAATAAATGAACACTGATAAAGCCGAATTTCCAAATATATAAACATCAGGATACTTCTTCCATTTGTCAACTGCACATGTTGAAGACTATAACCCATTATCAAAGTCACCATTCTTCCTTTTTATTTTCATCCACAAAAGGAAAAATAAGCAATAAATAATACTTAAAATAAGAATTAGAAATTCTAAATTCAACAAAACAACCACAAATGAACCACACATTACAAAATGCAAGCTTCACACTAACGGGAAAGCCACAACAAAAGTATGAAAAGGTTGGATTGATGTTAAACACCAGCCGAGCTAAAGCCATGTCCCGACAGCACCACAAGTTTGGTGTGTGAACTCACAAGACAAGCAATTCAGTCAGTGGACTAGCTTACTAATGTAGTCCAACAGCTGATTCTTTTCACTGTACCAGACAGACTAAAACACAACAATTACAACTAAATTTGATGTTGCCACGCACCGGGCTGAGCCTTTACACTGCAAATTTATCATTTGCAGATCACGCAAAAAGTATGCACAACAATACACCGCAGTGTGTGAACAGGACACACACACACACACACACTTCTGCACTCTAACCCACCTACTACCCCCAAAGGTTTGCCACTTCATTGCTCCCTAGCTTTAATTTCCACTGATCCAATCACAGTCGTCTCATTGAGGTGAGGCTATTCACTTACTCCAAGGGTGACTCATACTCACAGGCTGGTCTGACTCAATCATACCTCATTCAATTCCTTCCACAGACACATCTCAAAGTACCTCAAACCCAACTACTGCAGACCTCATCTGCTCGCCACATTTTTGCTCCATGAATCAGTCTTCATCCTAAACCCAAACAGAAGTCTTCTCACATTCCACACTCAAGAGGTGATTATCATACAGCCGGCCGGGATTTTTTAAAAATGCCTTTTTAGGAGGCATTTTGCCTCCTTGAAAATTATTTTGACCTTCATGGTGACATTTGCCACAAAACTTTCTTCAATTTTAAGGAATGAGAATCTTCCCCATTAATTGGACTCCTCTCAAGTTTGGTTCTAAATAATACCCTGGCAGCAGCATGAACAAAATACTTAAAAAAACAATGGGGAGTTGTATTAGCCAAAACACACATTCATATTAACCCATAGTCCGTAACAATGAGAGGGAAACACTTGAAACACTCATAATTGGCTCATGGCAAGATTGAGATAAATTGAAGAAACAGAGAGTTCTTAAACTGTAATGTTTCATTCATGTTGTGGGGTACACCATTTATAACACGGCCACTACCTTATGTGATTACAAATAAGAGACCTACCTATTGTTCATACATGCGTGTTCCGTACGTGGGTACACAGGATAATTATTCCTCAAGAGGCCAGCGGTAGGATATATTTTCATGTTTATTAATAACCCAACACTCTCATTATTGCTCATTGCCACCTTTACCACTCTCACACCCACACCCACACAGCTCCTCCTGCAACACCACCACTCCCACTCCCCTATTCCATTCCAGTTACCATAACCGACCTTGATTGTGACGTTGCCTTTGGTGACCTTTCTCATGTTGAAACCCACAGTTGGTATCATGTCTTCGTTGAACTGACCACTCTACAAGAGATGTAGACATACACAATAAGTACAGGTCTATATTTACGATTAACCCCCTGAAAAGTAAGATAAGGGAGACGTCATTTGCTCAAGAGATTGGTTAGAGGGAGATAAATCCCAGTACTCTGACACCTCCACATCTCTTAGTTGGCTCAAATTTAGGAAGGGCATATTACATCATCTAAATTTGAAAGCACGGTTGGTTATTGGGTGGTCAAAATGTTTGGTAAGAACAGTATCAAGATGGGAGAGCTTCATTTTAGGCTTGCTAATTATTACTTCAAGTCATTGAACCAGTCCAACTAACTTTAACTAGAACAGCTCCAATATACAAAGTCCCAGTACTTAGCTAGTTAGTGTGCTTAAAATATTACTTTCCACAACATCCTATTCCTAACTTCACTCTGTCTCCTGTATTAAAACAGAAACCTTTAAATCGAACGTTTGAACCACCCCTTTCACATCTAGAGAAAACCAGGACTTTCACTGTATAGTAAGCAATCTGTGACAACTACCACTTACCGCTATCACGTTTACGAATGTTGTTTTGCCGGAATTCTGGAGACCCACGAGCGTAAGCTCCATTTCTTCCTTCCAAAACAAGCTCCGAAACCAGTCGATTATTCTATTAAAAAAACCTAACATTTTCTTGCTGCTCCGGTGGTTATGGGTGAAGAACTAGATAAGTGAGAACACTCCGTTACGCTCAGGCGTATCTGAGCCACTTATAGCGATATATATGAGTTAGAAATTACGAACTTCGCTGATGCAACCTTGACAATGACAGCCAGGCAACCGCCATTTAATTATTATGAAAGCACGTGATTCTTCTGAAGTTATGTTTGGCAAGGGTCGTCAAACATGGCGCGCGGTTTGTACTACTTCCGTAGTTTTGTGTGTGAATAGCTGTCGATCAGTCACAGTTTTTAGTGTGTAGCGTGGAGTGTGTAGCGTGGAGTGTGTCACTGTAGTAGCCGACTTACTTTTTATTGTGGTGTAGAAATGGCACAGGAACCTCCAGAGAAAAAAGCAAAAATACCAGTTACTCTTGGCTACTGGAATATTAGAGGGGTGAGACGTTTTGTAAATGCTCTGAACAAGGTTATAATGAATACCATCAACTCTATAGTTAGCTCAGCCTATCAGACTACTACTCAAATATGCAAAGATCGAGTTTGAGGAAGTCAGATATGGAAAGGAAGATGCTCCAGGTGAGTTGAATGGAATGGTAGTGTTAGTGATGCAGAGACACTCAGTGGTGATATGGCTTCCATACATTGATTTGCTCGTGCTCAATTGTATTGACAGATGAAATTGGTTTATGATGCTTTGATATGTAGAAGTCTTTACTTTAGCATAGCTGGTTTTATTTTGTTTTGCTTTTTTTTCCCCCCAGAGGTAAATGATTTAAAGGTAGCTTCTGTCATGATATTCCAGGTTTTTAGTGTTTATTTTCAGTTCGCTTAAAGAGAATATAAATATTCAGAACCTAGAATTTGGTAGCACACATGAAACATAACTGTCATTCTCTCTCTCCCTTTCTGTCGATGTGTGAGTATTATGCTAAGGGGAAATCACTTACAGACCACAGTAAGTAGATCCGTTTCACTGCGCTAGGTGGTTGTATGGCTTCTAATGGAATGATTGGCTGACTGCGCCAATGGTAATGTGACCAATGTCGTGTGTGCAGCCATGGAAGATGAGCCAGTGCCTGTAGCATGACCGTTAGAGAGATACCACCCAAAGGACGTTACTGATAAATAGGCCATATTTTATTGTGTTGTTGTTATATAGAAGATGAGTTCATACATTATCTTTTACCAGTAAACAGTTGATGAATGATTATCATTATTTCTAATGATTAACACTATTTTATTGTCAGATAACTTTTTGGGTTTCTGAGATGAAAAAGAATGTAAAATTTTTGGATTGTGTTTTTTCCCTTACCTATCAGTACCAGAATAGGTAGGTGGGTGTGGCCCTGTGTTGTTGTAGGGGTGTGTGGTCTTGTATTGTTGTGCGTGTGGCCCTGTATTGTTCTCACTAATCATGTGCAATGTCATGGCTGAGGAGTTGTGTGTGTCGATGCGTACATGCACGCACTCGCTGGTATCACATGCTCACACATGCACGCACTCGCTGGTATCACATGCTCACACATGCACACACTCGCTGGTATCACATGCACACACTCGCTGGTATCACATGCTCACACATGCACACACTCGCTGGTATCACATGCACGCACTCGCTGGTATCACATGCTCACACATGCACGCACTCGCTGGTATCACATGCTCACACATGCATCACTGTCCAAGTTAATGTTGTCCTAAACCCCTAGTGTTACGCCTTGATACCTCAATAAGCTACGCTACCTTTCATTTGTTTCACCTCTACATTTTTTTTTGTTTTAAAAAAAAAAGAATAATACTGTCTAATTAAAGTGGATAGTACGTATTTGACTCAAGTTAATATTACTTTTAGTTCGATTTGGATATCTGTGGATAACATTTTTTTTTATTTCTGCTTAATTCTGCCAGTATGTAAAAGTCTAATTGACAAATGGTGTAGTATTATTGATGTTGCATTCTCTTCTTTACAGAATGGAGTTCAGTGAAATCCACTCTTGGTCTGGACTTTCCTAATGTATGTGACGCACTCTATAATGTACTGTGTGTGTGTGTACATGTGTATGTATATGTGTGTGTACATGTGTATGTATGTGTGTGTGTACATGTGTATGTATGTATGTGTGTGTGTGTGTACGTGTGTATGTGTGTGTGCGCGTGCGTGTTAATTGAATTGTTCAACTTCCATTTTGTAGTTGCCTTATGTTATTGATGGAGACGTCAAACTGACTCAGAGCAATGCTGTAGGTTGTAGAATGATTTAATTGGATTGTTATACTCGTATTAATCTTTTGTTAGGTATTGGCATATATCGGGAGGAAAGCTAATTTGGGTGAGTTGGTTTTTTATTTTATTTGTGTGTTTGGTGTTTGTGTGTGTTGAAAGGGAAAGTATAATTTTTCTGTACTGTCTATTGTTGTATGTGATTACAGTCGAGTTGTGCTGGACAGTTGAAGAGTTTTATAATCATCTCTTTTTACCTGTTTTTGTGATAAGCTGAAATAATTGCTTCATCCAACACTTGGTATATGCCACATACTTTTAAAAACTTGTTTTTTATTTTAACATGGCCTCACCTGAAGTGATATTGATCCATACTTCTGTATGTGGTAATTGTTGGGGTATTTAACCATTACATACTATGTATGTATTATACATGGAATATTTTCCCTTGAGTATTTCCTCATTATGTGTGCATTCATTCTCCCACATGGAGCTGCATACTGAATGCTCCTAGTTGGATGTAGTTCTGGACAACTGTATTGTCAGATATATGGTGGAGTTACCTCTGAATGACGAGGCTTTGATGCATGACCGTTTTATTGTTTTGGAAAAATATCCAGTGTACAATAGACAATTTATTATACTTCTATGATATGGAGGTGACTTTTCACTCTCACACTTGTGTTTTCACCCACCTTTGGCTCGTCAAAATGCTTACACATGCTCTTGAAATATCTCCCTATATTTTATGCTGACTCTTGCAATAAGTGTTATAGTGTACATGTATATTATATATATATTTATTATGTATATATATTATTATATATAATATATATATGCATAGTTGCTGTTATAGGCATGTGCATAAAAGTAATGTTGGTTTTAAAAATGGGTGTGGCTAAATACAGCAGTGTCTCACACCCCCAGTGATAAATCCTGTATGACACACTGATATTTATACCATAGTTGCTGTGGTAACAGCCATGGATTAAAAATGTTATTCCCCTTTGTTGTTCCCCTCCAATCGCCTGCGGAAAAAATATTTGTACCACAAAGAGTTCAAATTGCACACAGGAAGATTTTTTTTTGTAGACAAAATAGAGTGATGCACAAATAATTATGGTATATTGTGATGTATGTTTTTTTAGTTACGAATAAAAGTCTAGTTTAAAAAAAAAATTTGTATGAAGCTTTCTTTGTGAACGGTTACTCCATCCCTTTATAAAGAACTGCCACGGAGAGTTATTTATTGGAGTATAAAATCTTGTTGTCGGTGATTTGGAATGACCCTCACTGCATTAACTGGACATATTTTTTCCCACAAAACAACAAAATCTGCTCTTGTTACTTGGTCTTTTACTCTGTTCAAAAAGATAGCTATGGTATAAGATAGTTAAACCATGGCAACTCTCGGGATTATCGCTAGATAACTTCCCTCGGGATGAACAGTTAACAGCGATAATTCCTTGAACCCGCAGTTTAACTATTACATATACACGTGTCTAGGTGGGACAACTGAAGATGAACAAGCCATGGTGGATATGTTTGCCAATGTGGTAAGTTTCAGTTGAGTGTGGGCTATTGGGAACTTAACTGTGATTAGACATTTTATTTTGTTTTATTTATTTTTCATTTACAGGTGATGGACATGCGTAACGGTTTTGTTCGGCTCTGTTATAATCCCAAAATGGTAAGGGGTGGGAGGGACTGTTAGCTGCATGTCAGAATGTGCATGTGTTTATTGTGTTGTGTGTATGTTAGGAATCCATGAAGGAGGAATACCTCAAGAAAGTGAAGGATACCATCACGACATTTTCCAACTTTTTGGAGAAGAAATCCTGGCTTTTGGGAGATCAGGTGAAATAATTTACAATGGATCTGAAAAATAATGCTAATATGCTAGTAGTGTATGCAGTGAGACAACATGGGCATAGATAGGTAATTGGAGTGAAGTGGGATGATATATATATTATTCATTTGATACAGGAGAATATCATGAGTCTGTTGGCTTAGTATTTACGCGAGTGCCGCAGGCACGAGCGTAAATACCGCCAATCAGACGAGTGATATTCTCGGGTATCCAATGGATAATAAATTTATTAGGTACTGCTCATGGGCGAATACCTTGGTAACAATTCTATAACCTAGGGGGACGTAATAACCCAACGTAATAACTATGAACACAGGTGATATGGAAAAATATTGCCCTAAGCCACATCCTGTTTACTTTAATGCATTTTCTATGTGGCAACAGTTATCAGGCTCTGTTCAGTACCTAATAAATATATATAATTGGCGATCAAGACTGTCAGGGGTTACATAATTAAGATTCCATGATGTTTTTTTTATATTTTTTGCTTATTTATACGATAAGTGCAACCCCTTTTTCACATCAATCTGCACATATCTTGGAACTGCTTGTATTAGCACTACATTGAAATACATGCAATCCTATGGCAAATACATATAGACTTAAGTGTTCTGCTGTAAATAGTTTACTAGAGCTTCAAGAAAGCTGGAAGTGAGCAATTATTACAGGGCTATCATTGAGGTGTGGTTAGCTTTCTTTTGTTTGCTCATTACTAAATTTATGAATATGTATTATAGTCCATTTGTGACTGATATAAGTCATTAGGCTAACTCGCTCGCCATTTGTGGTGAAGCAAATATCACTATTAACTAGTTTCAAGTCTCTTCTGATTAATTACGAATCACATGTCCCTTTACCAGATCACATATCCAGATTTCTACCTATACGAGATGCTTGATCAACACAGATCATTTGAACCAGCGTTGTTCAGTGAAGCTGCTAACTTGACGGTATGTCTGCCATTTTTAACATTTCTCACATAAACTAGATTTCATAAAGTGTTGATGTATTGTGTTCTTACAGGAGTACATGGATCGATTTGAGGTAGGTGAAAGGAAGAAAAAGAAAAAAAAAGGAATAGTATTCATTATTAATGTATTGCAAGTTGCCATAGCCTGTGTGTGTGTGTGTGTGTGTGTGTGTGTGTGTGTGTGTGTGTGTGTGTGTGTGTGTGTGTGTGTGTGTGTGTTAGAATCTCCCTGCTATCAAAGAATACATGAGTTCCCCTGACTTCATCAAATATCCTATCAATGGCAAGATGGCATCCTGGTGTGGACCCAGCAACTAAAAGAACTCTTTAGTATACATGATTTGTGAATCCTCAATTTTTTTTTCTTGTAGCAAACTTTTTGTTAGAAATTCAATTATCCTCTCCATTGAAATATCAAGTGATGGGGGTGTGTTGGGTAAGCTTTGGCACGTGCTAAGAGAGAGCTGGCTTAATTTAGTAAGTCCAATGGCTACTAGACGGTAGGCTGAAAAGGTAGATCTGGTAAAGGGTTTCATTTTCGCGGATTAAACAACGCGGAAAGGAAAGATATCGACAAGTGGCTGTGCTAGAGTGCAATGGCTTTGACGCTAGGTTACTGGAATATTAAAGGAGTGAGTGAGCTTGTGACGAAGGAAAGGAATTATAATTCTTTCTTTTGCCGCAGTTGTGTCACCACATTAGGCTGTTGCTGAAATATGTGGGAGTAGAGTATAACGATGTGATGTACCAACAAGGAGATGCACCTGGTAAAAAATGGAAGATATTAATTATTTTAACTATAATACACTTATTGTATGTGGTATTGTGTTTAGAATTTTCCAGAGAAGACTGGCTGAAAGTTAAATTTACTTTAGGCTTGGATTTTCCTAACGTAAGTGTCTTTAAGCTGCAGTATATTTTACAACTCTAGAATACATAACAGAATTTTGCAACAATTTTCTCCGGTTGATGATTGATTTCTGTAGCATGGCAACAGACAAGTGTTGTTGTGGGTTTGGTAGCATTCTCAGGCAGAGAGAAATTGCAGGGAGCCGAGCAGTCTGCACACCCACAGATCTATTATTAGTGATTTTTTGGAAAGTTTTAAGACACGAGATAGTTGTAGGTGTTGTAGATTGGAGGTTGGTGATACAAGAGATAGGAGCCCTAGCCCAAGCATTCTGTGGCATGTGCTGAGTTTGATGCAATGACTGCATTGCTGTAAAAATGGCCATCATCTTGCTGCCATTGATGGCGTCCTCGTGTTCTGCATTATTCTTAGTAGGAACCCCATACCGGTGTTTTATAGACGGGGCAGGGGTATGATGTAGAATGATGTAGACTGGTTGAGCAGGAAGTAGTAAAACTGGTGAGATTCTAGGTCTAAAATATTGCCATGGTTATAATTAGATGCCTTCGTAGCTATTTGAAGTGATGATAAGAATATTTGGCCATCATAACTTATCAGTGGGATAAGTTAAGTGTGGCTATTCCCTTTCTCTAGTGAAAGTTGCACTAGTCCTGTACCACTGAATAGGTTGGCTTCACTTTTCATTTTTTTAATTAAAGTCATAATTATATTATGATAGCTCGCACTGTATAGAAGTTCCTTGATCCAAGTATTTTTTTTGTGGACTCTCATTTACTTTCTCTCACTTTATTATTTTTCTCCTATTTCAATTACATGCATTCACCTCACCTACTGGTCGACCCCATCTCTTCCTTGTCTGAAAATTTGAGGAATGCCGGTTGCATAATGGAATTCATGAGTAGTGGGCTCTATTACGAGTGTTTGGTGACCAGATTGATGATACCATCCCTTACATAAAACCATTATTTGTCTTGCTGTACAGGCTGCTTGGCGTGACACACTGGTGGTTAGTTTGCACTGAGAACGCCTGTATTCATGCTACTCTGGTGTAGGAAATTTGTGCTAACCCCTTTTTGTTAAAATATTGGTGCGGCCATGGCTACTCGGCCACACCCACTCCGACGCTGCTGCTAGCTCTTCAATTTTAAGTTGATGTGTTTGTATTTATTGCAGCTGCCGTACCTCATCGATGGAGATCTGAAGTTAACACAAAGTAATACGGTAAGTAAATTAGAATTAGAGGGTTAGGTTTGCTAATGATTTTGTACTTTCTGAACTGGGGGGTAGGTGGGTGGGTGGGAATACATCATTCCAAGCAATAGTTTACAACACATTTTATTGAGGATAAAACCATCTTTTTTAACCTTGTTGAGAGAGGAATCTTCAAGTTGTGATATTATTGGAGGTGTGATATAATTGGAGGTGTGTTATAATTGGAGGAGTGCTGCCAATTTTTTCTTGGAGTTAAAAAAAAAAAGAGTGTGTGTTGATCCATACTGCAGTAGCCTTCTATGCTGACACACAAAAAATCTTGACTCCAACTTTTGATACTTATGATCCTAGCCTTAGACAAACCACATTTCTCTCCTGTACTTGTCTCTCTTAGTACATGTAGGCGGAAAGAAGAAAAAAAAGTAAAATAATTCACTAGTTTTTTTGTCATGCCAGTGCTGATACTCTAGATTTGGTAAAGGGTTTTCAGGAAATAAACTTCATTCGCACTAACTCTACATGCTTATGCTAGTCTATTGTTCGTATTGTACAGATTTTAGCCTACCTGGGAAAGAAATATAATCTATGTAAGTTGTAATTGTCTGTGCTATGTTACCAGAGTGAGGTGGGCGGGGTTAGTTAAACACACACACACACAGCGTTGTTGGGCAAAATCTTAATCTTATTTTAATCAACTTATTATTAGTTTATTTCTAAAGATAATGGGGAAAGAGTGCCTGGTGTTACATATTTAAAAACTCCTAAATGTATATACATACTTGCAAATGCATTCATGTTCGTTGGCATGTGGGTGTAGTGAACCTTTAGTGACCTCTTTATGGCCAATTTGAGTTAAGATAAGTTATTCAGTTGTTTTTTTTCCATTTTCTTATTGAAAGTACCGTTATTTAATCAATTCTGCATCTAATAGGTGGTTCATCTGAGGCGGACAAAGCCACGGCAACCATGCTAGTGAATGTGGTGAGCTGGTAGTGTAGGTGTGTGGGTGTATGGATCATTGGATACAATATGGGGCACAGTTTGTGACAGCCAGCTGGCTTAGTAATACATGCAAATGCAAAAAAAATGCAAATTCTCTTGCTGCCGCTAGGCGGACAAGCGGCAGAGCCACGATGCCTGTGCACTAAGCAGGCACAGTGAGCCTTGCAAGCAAAGGGCACACACAAACTCATGCTCACACATACACTGAACATGCACAAATATACATACATACATACATACAGACATACGTACACACATACATACAGTCATACGTACTTACATTCATACATCATATTTATACATGCATTTATACATACATTCATACATATATACATACATACATGCACACACACATATACATCCTTAATCTTGCCACATCCAGCAGGACTGTGTATATAGGATACTAACATTTGATGTTCCTTTCCCTATTAGATCTACGACTTCAAAATCGGATTTGCCAGGTTGTGCTACAATCCAAATATTGTAAGCTATCCACACGCATGCACACACAAACTATTATAATGAACAACTAGTGGTGTGCTTGAGCACAAATGGCGAGCGAGCCTAAGACTACACTATTATTAAACGATTCTAACACTCAAGGTACTAAAAAAATTCGAGTTTTAAATTACGTATATACGGTGGCCGGTAAAGGGGATTCAATACCGTAGAAACCACTCTCCGCAACTGTTTGAATTTTAAAAAAAGCAACAAAAAAACATGTCACATTATTTAAACGTTTTCTTTGTGATATTTATTAGCTAGTAGTAGTTGTAACGTACAATACTTTCACACTTAACTGAACATTCCTACACAAGGCTTACCTTTGTGGTTAATCTAGTGGACAATGAATTTTCAAATAAATACTGTTGAGCAGGGCTCAATTTCTGGGTAATGATTGACAACTGGAGGATTCTGTTTAGTGAAGTTTGGGACAGGGTTGAACACCCAGCTAACATAAAAATACAAGAGGGGTCAAAGTACAAAATGACATCCATCCATCCAAACATATATAAACAAACAAACATCCCCGATTTTAATTGTGTTACCCCTGTAAGTGTCTCGCTCGCCAATAATTCAATAGAACACGAATGTTCTTCAACAGTTCGAATGGCTAACACATTGTTGTTTATCTTCTATAGGACACTAGTCAGGGTTCTGCCTAGGAATTCTGGAGTGGCGGTAATAACCTATCTCAACACAAAATTATTTTCTCATCAACAGCAAAGTGACAGTGGTGGGTGGCATGCAAGCAAAAGCAACCAAATTGAACTCTACAATTTAAATAACTTTTTCAATTTTGTTTGAAATTACTAATAAATTAATTTGAAAAACAAATATAATGGCATATCTATAGATGAGATACATTTTAAAAGTTCAATATGTCAGTCGTCGATTCTTTTTTGGGTTCTTGTTGTACTTTTGGCAAAGACTACAAAACATTCCTTTTTCTGGAAAATAGCTCAGCCAGTGTTCCCTTCCCTTAAGCCATTCTTTACTACACTTACTTGCTTGCTTTTTCTTGTCTCATTAACTAATTCCAGCCGTTTCTACTCGAGCGGTAACATTGCCTTCAATGCTATTTGGCACACCATCCCAGTCGGCGACCGTCTCGGTCCGTGAGCGCTTGGGACTAGGCGGCTCACCTCCATCCCTCGGCTTCCTCTTACAAAATCGCAAAAGGGACATCGCTCAACTGAGAGAACTAGCACCGTTTAGTCGGCTGCTTGAGGACTGAAAGTGAGCATGCGCAAGCATTTTATTCTTTTTAGTGCACATCGATCTCCAGTAAAATAGCGACGACCAGGGAAGGTACGCCTAAAAAAACTGAGAAGTAAAAAAGCTATAAAGGTACTAAGGGGGTGAAAAGGCTATTATTTGTTGACTGGTTACAGAGGGAGTAGCTACTGGTCGGACAGTGAGTAGTGGTGGTCGCTTGGTTCATACTGGTAGTCGGGGCCGACCAGTGTAGGCAGAACCCTGACTAGTGTTAGAACTTGATCGTTTCGAATAGCTACTGTATTGAAGTGATCTGTACAATTATATGTACATGTATTTTTGGTGATCATGGTCTTCAATATTCTTGACTGTAGAATCTGGTAGGAAGCAAGGCGTGGCACCTGCCAAATATAGAAAAATGCCAAAATTTTAGAATCGCTGTAACTAAATAATGCATGCGAATTGACACAAAATATTATATATAATATAATATATATAATATATTATATATATATTTATTGCAGCTTTGATATTTTTTCTTGAATATTTCCGCATCACGCGAGCGTTCTGTATTCTCCCATATTGTACGGTTTATATTGTACGGTACACTACGCATGCGCGTAGCGAGTAAAATCAATGAAAATTGTATTGTAACCGGGTGAGAAAAAATATCAAGGCAGCAATAAATCACTTATCACACTCGTCGTACAATATGGGAATGATATTTTACTCTCACGCCACATTTTCACTCGCCTTTGGCTCGTGAAAATATTTTGAGTGCTCGTAAAATATTTTCCCATATTGTACTCTGACTCGTGCTATAAGTATTATATATATATATATATATATATTATAATTATATATATTTTCCCATATTGTATCTGACTCGTGCTATATATTATATAATATATAATATATAATTATATATAATAGTATATATATATAATATTAATACTTATAGCATTCTATCTAAATAGATCTATATATATAATATATAATACTTATAGCACGAGTCAGAGTACAATATGGGAAAATATTTTACGAGCACGCAAAATATTTTCACGAGCCAAAGGCGAGTGAAAATGTGGCGTGAGAGTAAAATATCATTCCCATATTGTACGACGAGTGTGATAAGTGATTTGCCTTGATATTTTTTCTCAACCGGTTACAATTCAATTTTCATTGATTTTACTCGCTACGCGCATGCGCAGTGTACCGTACAATATAAACCGTACAATATGGGAGAATACAGAACGCTCGCGTGATGCGGAAATATTCAAGTAAAAATATCAAAGCTGCAATAAATATATATATATATATATAATATATATATACAATATAATATGTATGTATTTATAGCCTGTTACCTGAGCGACCGCTCCTGTTGTCGAGTACTATAAATCTAGATATAGTCCCCGGTATTCCAGTACAAAAATGCATTAGAGGGAAAAAGTTGATATAGTTCGTAGCAACCACTAAAAAATAATGGGAAAATGACCGGAGAGAGCTATTTGTTATCAATGGGCTATAAGGTAGTTATAAACCAAAAACAAACAATCATTTTGTATTGCGATTCACTAACCCATGCCACTCGGGCTTATTCCACCGAATTGATTATAGAATGTGCGCAAAAATTATTAGCTATAATTGTTTGTGACGGGGTGGTGGAATTTTTTTTTAGTTGGATGATTGACATGGATCATGGGTGTTAATTAGAAGGTGTTTCAATTAGTCATGTTGTTCAGAACATGAAGTTGAAGGGTGAGTCATACTAATTTTTTTTTCTTTCCAGGAGTCTATGAAACCCGAGTACTTTAAGAAGATCCCAGCAACTCTGAAGATGTTCTCAGATTTTCTAGGAGATAAAGACTGGCTTATGGGAAACAAGGTAAAGGGTGGCTTATGGGAAACAAGGTAAAGGGTGGTTTATGGGAAACAAGGTAAAGGGTGACTTACGGGAAACAAGGTAAAGGAATATCAAGCAAGGAGTCATTTATTAATAATGTCTTTTTTTTTTTTTTAGATATCATATCCAGACTTTTTCCTGTGTGAAGTCCTGAGGGAACACACCTTAATGGAGCCCACCTTTCTAGATGAGAATGATCGTCTCAAGGTGGTGGACAATAAACTTGGAAGTGTTAATTTTTACTCTCAATATTTCTTGAATGTTTTTTAGAATTATGTGGAGAGATTTGAGGTAAGTTGCTAGTATGTGTGATATGCCACCATTTGGTTCACATCTGAGGCGTGAAGGTCTTACCCACTGTTGATCAATATCGTTATTTTCACACACAGTAGCTACTTGTATGCCAGATGTAAGTGTACCATACAGCAAGATTTATTGACGGTGATTTAATTTGACGAATTGACAATTTTTTTTTATGAAACATCAATTTTTTTGGTTTGTTTTTCATTGAAATTTGTCATGCAGATGCTCCCTGGGATTCGGGAATATCTGTCTTCCCCAGAATCTCAACTCCAAATGTTCATGAAACAAGCAGCTTGGAACATATAGTTAAATTATATAGTAGCTCATTGTTATATTATATTGTTCATTTTTCTGTGTTCAATACTATTAGCTACTAAAAAAATAGCTAAATGCCACTTTCAACCACCAAGGAAATAAGCTTGTGCATTGGTAGCTAATCATTTCATACCCCAGTTGCAAAGGGAATGGTGAAGTATGCGGTAGTGCAAAGAATAAGATGTCTGGGCCAGCCTTGCGTAGCACCAAAAGGCCAGCAATGCTTTCACCGGGCACAGACTCTCACCGTCACCGTGGCTTCGTTACCCGAGTCTGTCAGTCTTAGACCCTTTGATGCATATGCTGATCAGCCTCGGTTTCTCCAGGCTGTCCACTACCACATCGTCAAATGTCAAATGTGATCTTGGGTCGACTGGTACTTCTTCTGGAGCCAGCGCCTCACCTGCTCTCAGGCACCCAAAGAAACACAGGCACGCCGCCGTTGCCCAGTTTGCTGGCTTTGCTGTTTGGAGTTAAGTGTAACTAGTAAATAATTGCCTCAAGTTTTGCCTGCTGTACTAGCCAGGCAGTACCAGGTATTGTCAATTACTGACTTATAGCTATGTATTTCTCAAGCAGTGTAACTGCATTAATTCGCCAGTAGACAATTTAAACAAAAATTTTGCTTGAACCGGTCACTCTTAGGTCCTGCCAGATTATGCTAGCATTTTTCTGGAATAATATAGACATGAAATTGTATGATGGAATAATTCTAGAATATAAGCATTTAAAAGAATAGGGAAAACAAGAATTATCATTCCATAGCTAGCTATAGCTATATCCTTAAATATAAAAGAGATTTTTTTTCTTTTCTTTTTTTTAAAAGAAATGTGGTTTTTGTAGCCAAGTAGTGTTAACTAAAATTAAAACTAAAAACCTCTTTGTGGGGTATTTTACTTTTGGTAAGAAAACTAAGCTGTAGAGAACATGAAAAAACTAAAACTCAATATTTTAGAAATTCGATAAAAACTAAATAACCTGGAGAGTGAATGACAAAAATGAAAACTAAGCCATTTTTATTGTAACTAGCTATATAGTTCACCTTGAATTATGTCATTATTAAATGTGAAGATATAAATTGCTATCAAGTAAACATTCTCTAAACTATATAAAAAAATATATCATGCTTTAGCTATAGCTAAGATTTCATAGGAATAAGCTATTTTTTGAAGATCTTTGGGAAAAGTACATTAACTACTTTCTTTAAGGAGTTTCATCATTGGAGAATTTGAGACAACACAAATTAACCAAAACTAAGTCAATTGATGTTATAACCAACTAAATCTTCTACATGATATTGTGAGAAATACTAATAACTAACTAAATCTTCAGGGAGAATGAGACGAGAAAACTAAACCTAAACTTTCAAGATTTTTTTTTTTAATAAGGAAGTCTGGAATCTCTGAACCAAAACTACACTGGCTATAAGGCTGATCTTCATTATTGGATTAAAGCAGCTGGGTAGTGTTGGCTACTATAATTGTACTTCCAAAATGATGGGAAAGTAATACATGGGGGGAAAGTAATACATGGGGGGAAAGTAATACATACTCTATATCACTTAGCTATTTCTAATACGAAAAATAAGAGAATAATAAGAAAATTTATGGAATAATATTCTTTTCAAGCAAAATCAAGCAGCAGGCCCTAGCTAAAGGTAAGGCAACTACAAGACAAAAAGTATAATAGAGTGAACTGAAAAGATGTAGCCAACTGAAAAGAAACCAAAGTCTGTTCTTACTTTTTTTTTGATACTAGAATGTTAGAGGGGCGAGTGTCAATGGCTCTGAAAAGGGTCGTTATCTGTAGCCATGACATTTCAGGCCACAGTTTTAGAATTGGGGCGGCCACTGCAGCAGCTCAAAATGGAGCGTCGGATTAGGAAAATCAAGGACTTCGGCAGATGGCAGAGTAGAGAATACCAAGGATACATTAGAAGAGATGGGGCGGGGCAGCAGGAGAAGCACTCTCCAAGAAGTTGGCTGGAGCTGGTAGGTACGATGTCCACTGTGTTCTGATTCTCATAGTACAGTCAGTCTGTGTGCATTCTGAATAGTGTGTGTACTAGTCATGTTTCTTCATCGACGTTTTGCGGCTCGGCGCTGCCCAACGCGGCCTCTGCAGAGGCCTGCCCGCAGGCGTAGGTAGGTTAGCCAATTGCCAAGCCTCCCGCATACACTAAAGCAGGGTTAAGCTTGACTAAGGAAACACATATAATAGGTAACACAATACACATCAGAACAGTACTCAAGAATGGATAGCAGAAGAGAAGACGACTCAGCAGTAGGGCTCGGTAAATTATGCTAGCATTTTTTTGAGCATTTTAGGTACAGTGAAGCATTAAGAATAATGCTGGCATTATAGGTCAAATTTGGAGCATTTTGGGAATGAATTCCTGAGTTGTACATAATAATTAAAAATTTGTATGTAAGCATGTGTGTTATTATCAGCAAACACATCTAAGCTTAGCTTGCAGCTGTAACTTGCAGCTGCAAGCTTAGCTTAGCTGTACTAGCTACTAGCCAGCTTAGAAAATGGCTGAGTGTCTAATGGATACAGAGACTGAAATTCCTGATGTTTGTAACAGCCCTGAGCCTAGCAGTTGTGAGGTTGATGTTCCTAATCTTATGAGAGAAGAAATTACTGATATCAGTCTCAGCAGCTCTGGCCCTAGCAGTAGTGAAACTGTTGATGTTCCCAATCTTTTGAGCAGGCTGAAGTGTCCTGCTTCATCCGATTTGTCCCGAAAAAGAAAATTGAAGTCTAATCCACCTAAAGGCTTACGGTCTGGTAAGGGTTCCGTTGCTGTTGAGCCCTCTATTCCTCCTTCCACCAGAGTTAAAGAATTTCCTAATGAGCACTTATCTGTGGTATCAAGAAAGTTATTTTGTCAGGCTTGTAGAGAGCCTGTGTCTGTTAAGAAGAGTGTTTTGCAACAGCATATTAGATCAGCTAAACATGGTAGTAGCAAAAAGCTTTTAGTTTCTAGGAAAGCTCAAGATAAAACAATAGCTGATATGCTACGGAAGTATGATAAGAACAAACACCCCATTGGAGAAGGTCTTTCTGATGAAGTGAGAGTTTTTCGTATTAAAGTAGTTAAATCTTTCTTGAAAGCTGGCGTACCACTGGCCAAGGTAGACTGCTTTAGAGAGGTGTTTGAAGAAAGTGCTTTTAGGCTTTCTCATAGTAGTAACTTATCTCAGCTTATCCCTTTTATTCGTGAACAGGAGTTTGCTAGTATCACAGAAGACATAAAAGGAAATAATATTGGTGTAATTTTTGATGGTACCACACATGTGTGTGAAGCCATGGTTATTGTACTTCGTTTTATCGATGCTGACTGGCAAATACAACAACGTGTTGTCAGGCTGATGCTATTAGCTAAGAGCCTTACAGGTGAAGAAGTGGCCAGGCAATTAATCATGTGCCTATCTAATGAGCTTAGTGTTTCTTCAAATCAGCTAGTAGCAGCAATGCGTGATCGTGCTTCAGTCAACAATGTAGCAATTCAAACTCTAAAAATTGTTTATCCATGTCTTCTAGATGTGGGATGTTTCTCACACACTCTTGATCATGTTGGGGAGAAGATAAATGCAAATGTGCTAGATGAATTTATAAAGTTTGGGTGGGCCTGTTTACACGGAGTTCAAAAGCAAAATTGGCTTGGAGGGAAGCTACTGGTTTGCCTGTTCCTGCTTACTCTAGTACCAGATGGTGGTCTAAATGGGAGGTGATGAAACATATGCTTGTCACCTTTGCTGATGTGCTTCCTTTTGTTGAGAATAATGATCTTCCCCCTTCCTCTAAAAAAATTGTTGACATTCTCAATGACCCTCCTAAGAGTCGGAAGCTGCAGATGGAACTTGCAATTACCGTTGATTTTGGTGAGCCATTTGTCAAAGCCACCTATAGATTGGAGGGAGATGGGTCACTGGCTTTTAGTGCCTATGAAGAAATTGTTAAACTTCAGGCTACTATTTCTGCCCAGAATTTCCCTAATGCTACAGCTGTTGCCAATAAATTGTCTTCAAACAGACCAACACAGAAGCAGCAATTAATAAATTATGCTACTGAGTGTATCGAGCCTGCTATTGTTTATTTCAAGCAAAAATTTGAAGGTGATCTAAAGCCAATTGTTACAGCCTTCAAATATGCCAGATATTTTGATCCAGCCAAGGTGTCTGAACTTTGTCCAAGCTCGGCTGACATTGACCAGTTGAAGGCCTTTCCTTTCCTCAATAATAAGTTGGAAGATTTGAAAGTAGAGCTTCCTATCTACATGGCAAAAGCAGATGGTGTGTCACCAACCATAGACAAGTTAGAGTGGTGGAAGAAGCACTCTAATGAGCTCCCCCATTGGTCAGCTGCATGCAAACTAGTATTACTGGTTCAGCCATCCTCTGCAGCTGCTGAGCGTGTTTTTTCACTTTTATCAAATAGTTTTGGTGAACAGCAAACTTCCTCGCTAGAAGAGACTATTGAAGCATCAATTATGCTGCAGTATAACTATAGGAAGTAATGATTCTGATGAACCTTTTGTTTGTTTTCTTGATTTTTTTTTTTTATTAATCGTGAGCATTATGAGCAAAATTGTGAGCATTATAGGCAAAATGAAGGTGGCATGAGTGAGAATTAGAGAATAGCATTATAGGGAAAATTTGGGGAATAATTTACCGAGCCCTACTCAGCAGGTAACTAGCTAATAGTAGTCTTGCGTAGTATGACCTTTACCAATCGCAACGCTGGAAGATTAGCCTGTCGTAGCCAGACCCTTTACCGAATCGCTACGCTGGGGGTCTGGGGACATGGCCATACCAAATTTGTTCTGCTGCACATATATTGCGGCGGTCAATTACCATTAGCGAATAAGCCCTCCTCACCCGCAAATAGAATTCCTGTATTTGTCATTCACCCATTCACCCATTCACCCTTTCAAAGGTTCAGCTATCATGGCTAATTTGCGGTAGAAATTCAGGTATAAAGGAGGTAGGGCATTCACCACTTCCACATTCCTCCAGAACAAATTTGGTACGGCCATGTCCCCAGAACCCCGGCGCGCTTTGCGCGCTACGAGGGTCAGACTAGGAAAGGGTCTGGTCAACTGACATTGCGTTTGCACTGTCAGCATAGCGGTAAGTTCCTCGGATGTGGTATACACTTACTCTATTGTTATTCCCAACCCCATTAGCAAGGGGAAGCTGCACAACTTTCCAGATCCTTTCCCGCCTTGCGATTGGTAAAGAGTCTGGCTACCGAGAGTGCACCAATTTTCAATTTGGCACCATTGTATAGTGTCTCCCTCACTGCCAACAAACAAATATCCCCGATTTTCCACCGCTCACTTCACTCAGCTCGCCAATGATATTCAGTGTGGGTAGGTCTAGTTGCTTAGCAATAATCTACGCAATAAATTAGAATTGATTCAGTGTCTTGTGTCCCCGCAAAGCGGTTTGATAAAAGGTCTGGCTACACACCAAACTACGGTTCAGAAAAAGGGGATGTGGTGTAGTGGGCGTAAATTATGTGGTCTAGAAAAAGGGGGCGGGGTGTGGCAGGCGTGGTGGAATAGGTGTTGACTAGTTAAATGGCTATCCCTTCTGTCGAGGATCTTAGAATTCACTGTAAACTTGAAGAAGAAGTTCTACTTGAGTGTATTGACCAAGATGATTTTAATGTTCTGGCACCCTGTCTATCCCAATGGAAGAAAGTAGCATTGGAGTTCAAAATGTCCGAAGAAATTGAGGATATTGAATCCAATAACAGGAAAGAGGAGGATAAAAGATTAAGTTTCCTCAAGGAATTAAAGCAGCAGTGTTCTATTAAGCTGACCTTCAAGCTACTTGTGGGCACCCTGTTAAAAATTAAACGAGCTGATGATGCCAGATGTATTTGCCTTGCACTAGCAGGTAAACTGTAATCATGTCACAATTTTTTTCTCAGCCTTCTTTAATCATTAGATGTATTCTCTCTCTTTCACAGGCATTTTTTTTTTAAAGAACA
>WLWD01003467.1_pt1 | contig 74030 bp, 42 predicted proteins | sample 6712731 | NCBI WGS metagenome assembly WLWD01 (sample SAMN12718690, study PRJNA576275) | sponge metagenome | isolation source: marine sponge | host: Mycale hentscheli | place: New Zealand: South Island, Marlborough, Capsize Point | collected 2014-11-01
CCTTTATTGTGTTAGTTCTTACGTTTCAACTTCGTTATCTTCAAAATCTTGGTATTTTCGAAGGAAATATTGAAACTGGTTGTCTCTTTTGACTTCATCATGTAACAGTATTTCAAGGGCATCTTGGTCAAAAGTGTTTTTTCTGATTTTGTTGATGACTCCCTTTGTTATATTTCTTAGGTCCTGGGTGGTTGGGTAGTAGCGACGATCAAACTCATTGGGCATTTCCTCAAGTATGCCATTTTTCATATGCTTTGGAATCACCTCTCTGTGTACCCATTCTTTGAGTGACAATTTTAGGCTTATTTGGTTTAAATGGCTGTTGCAAACCAAGGATTCTATCCTTTCAGCTATCTCTGGGAGAGGTTGGTATGCATGCATGTCAGCAAGAGACTTGAGTGAATGCCCGTTGTGAGCTGTTGCTAAAGGAAAATGTATATGAAGAATAGCTGTGTGTTCTAGCTTAAGTAGTCTGACATTCAGTGTTGCTTGACATCCACTTATTCTAGATCCTGGGGCATTTCTTGGATTTTTAGAGGCGTTAGTTTTATGACGTGGGTTCCCTCCTCGAAAACAAGTGTACTGTTGCCTCCAGCTAACTTTATACGTAAAGATGTCTGTCCCTTTCTTTAGCACTCCACAGTTAGATTCCTTGTTTTTGTTACTACTAGTAGATAACTTGAGAATGGCCCCTGTTTGATTTTCAAAGCATTTTCTCCATAGCTCCCACTTATCAGCAGTGTAATTCAGTAAAAAAACCTTCACCATAGTCCTGGGGACATTGGGGCCCAAGATGGGAAATACTGCATGTGGGATCGGTTTCAATGTTAGTATTATGTGTTGTGAAAGTAACTGATGACAAATCAAAGTAACATGATGGCACTTTATCACTTTTCTACAGATTCCTCGTCATCCAGTATGCACCTTCCTCCAGATGGCCAAGTGTTATGCGACAGTGAGTGGCTGAGAGAGCCTGTTCAAAGCAAGAACAACATGGTGCTGCCTGCTGTTCATGGTGACTGTGCTGGATGCGGCAATACTTCGTACTTTTTTTGGACTTAAAACAAGAATCACACCTGCCTAAAACTTTACTATGAAAAAAAATTTTTTAATGTAATTTATCTTATGTTTGAACTAATCATACCTTGTACATCATTCATTTTCATTGATTCCATATGGCCAGGCGAACCGCACACGTTAAACGCGCGTGCTATAAATGACGATCATTACCGGACGAAGTTATTAAAGTGCATAATATTGATATGCGACCATTACCACAGCAGCCTAGAGCCACGCCTGCTAAACTGTCACGTGATTTCCAGGAACTTAAACGCGCGTGCAAGCGGCTTTCGGCCTGCACCTAACAGGAGCCATCCCAAATAGCATGGTTACCCGTGCTATCGCTTGCTAACAGAATGCCAGCTTTAAAAAAAAACTGCATGAGACTACTGTAAGCTAAAAATCATTTACAGTGTGACTACACTGTATAGTGTAGTCACTATCTCTGTACTTCAGGATAAACTTTCTCTGGAACTTTGCTTTTAACCGACGGCTCCTCATAATCTGTTGAAAAAAATTACGCCTAATATGGCTCACTGATAGAATCCAGGTTCCTAGAGAAAAATACCGCTATTCTCTCGAATATCAACAGTGTTTAATGAACTTATAATTTTGAAGTAGAATAGATAGAACAAATTATAAACTTTAGTGCAGTTACCTTTTGGTTTGTTCTTTAATATTATAGAAGAATTAACGAGGAAACAAAAGTAGGTGTGGCTTTTTGCGCCTTCAATATCCGAACCCCGTAATGCAAACTTACGGGCAGAATCCTAAATAAAGTATGCAAAAAACGTCACTGATGAACACTTAACAAAGTCTTAGGATTTGACTTGACCATCATTGTACTACTTGTACAGGTTATATAATTAGCTAGTGGAATTCTTTCAAGAGTATCAATGTGCACTTGGTACAGGGTCGTATTCAGGGGGGGGGGGCAGTCACCTTCCCAACATTTTTTATATTGCTGCTTTATATACATTGCACTCAGCATTATTTTAGAGCATTAGCCATGAGTAAAAGGAACTAATTAAGTAAACAGACAAAACTCTCCTAATGTATAGTCTTATTGAGATACATAGTGGTAAAAGCTTGGATGAAAAATCAGGCTTAATGGAGAATCAAATATTATTGTGTTTACACTTTTTTGGTTAAATAAACCAAGCGTCTTTTAGAAGCTGCTATTAGTTATTATGTATTTCAATATAATTATGTACATATAATAATATTAGATGCATAATGTATAATATGTATTATAAAAGTTTATCTATGCTGTACACAACTGACATTTAACATTTGCCCACCACCAGGAAATCTTTTCTATATATTTTAATGGAGTGATGGAATGGTAGCATGTTATCTTCACATAATTTGTATGATGTGATAATTTTTTTTTTTTTAATTGCGATGTATAATTGTGACCGTCTACGGGATAATCGGGCACAACGCGGCATGCGTAAACGTCGCAAAAAGATCGATTTAGTTCTTAAAATTGTATTAAATAAGCCTAACGAAGGGAACGGTTAGGCGATATATTGCGGGAATGGCTAAAGCTACGGCGATAAAACTTGGAGAGCTTAATATCTGCTTGCCGCGGAGTCTGTAAGTGCAAAAAAAATATTTTTCGTCGGGGCCGCGTTGTGCCCGATTTTCCTGTAGACGGTCACAATTTGAAATAGTCAGTTATTCCTAATTATGGCAATGCCAGAAAATTTTATTACTGTTACCCCATCTATACAGTGACTAGTGATGTCCAAGACATAGAAATATGCACTCAAGATAACTCATTCATAATTCAGTGTATATTCATAACTGGTGCTACAGTAAATGGATGTGGCTATGTATTAGAGGGTGCAATTAACACATTGGGATATATACCCAGGAATAGCAAGAAGGAAATACAAGTGAATGTAAGAAACTATAACAGTGTTATCATCAACGATGCCAGTAGTCAAACAGCTAATTCAAACTCAGAAAGTGTCATTAGAAAAAATTTAACGAATGTAGCAAACTGCTTATCGACAGATTCCACTGAAGGATATGCACCCACCAGTAAAGAATATGCACCTACCAGTAAAGGATATTCACCCACCAGAGGAGGATTTTCAGACAGAATTTCAATTGGGCTCTCATCAATATTCATTTATAGCAGTTGATAGATTTATTAAACATTTGATATCTAAACACACATGCTATATACCCTAAAACTCCTAATAAATAATTGTAACGATTAAACAATTGTAGGTGCCTGGTTACAATTGCTGGTTTCAAATTTTGGTTGTTACTGTTGTCAAATTCTTACACTTTTCGATTATCTTAATTGTAAGAAGCATACACTAAGTAAACTTCACTTCAACTTAAAGTATGTATGAGATTCATTTGTACTCTTGTGACAAATTTTTTAATGTAGCAGCTACATTTTCTAACAAAAAAATTAGAGAAGCATATATTATACTAGTGTAGCTCACTAAGTTAGTAGTGTCACTAGTCTCTCTGTGACAATACAAAAACTAATTCAGCTATGTTACGAAATAATTTCACTCCCTTTCTATATCTCTTCAAATAATAACAACGTACAAAATGTAGTTACATGACTTGTTGTCATGATTTAGCTCGCCTGGAAGCTGAATTGCGGACGGAAGACATTGAATCTCTAAGACGACGACGGAGAAACAATCGACGAGATGCCACGAGGAATGAACGTTACCATAGCGACTGCGTTGCACAGCCTCTGGAAGATTTAGATGCAGGTTCAATTGAACATCATCTCAAAAAGATTGAAGCCAACATTTCAATTGCTGGACTGCTACAGAACGCCATTCTTCTCCATGTCAAGGAAGAACATGAGGAAAAAGAAGAAAACGAATACCACGAACACCATCGCATGATGCTTGCAACTCGCAAGGGACTTACTATACAGCTCAACGCAACTCGCGTCCATGAGCAGAGTAGTTTGGCTAGGATGTCTATCGATTCCCTCATTGTACTTCCAACTGTCACTGGTTACCGAGTGAAGCCTATTTAGTATTTTGGACGATCTCAACACCAAGGTAACCAATCTACAAGCTTTAGCACACCCTCTAAAGGATCGTCCTGAACTTATGGACATCGTACAGGGGCTATCTAGAGACCTCACCACACTGTGGGAAAGGTTTCACACGGACAACCCAGACGATAAGACTTCTGTCTCCAAAGTAGTCAAGTCAAGTGCGGTGTCCAGGTTTGATCGTCTCCCACACATTGAATTGCCTAGTTTCAACGGGGAGGACGGTGGTTGGCGTCCTTACTGGGAGAAATTCAACAACGCATTAGAGAAAGATCCCTCACTCACGGACGTCGATCGACTCTCTTTCTTGCTCATGACCATAAAATGCAAGGAAGGCAAAGAAATCATTGATTGTCACACTCGACGCAGTCCGGACTACGGTGCTGCAGTTCAAGCTCTCAAGGAACGCTATGACCAACCAAGGGTTATTAGTCGCTCCACTCATCAAAAATTTTCAAGGCATACTTGGAAACTAACCAACGAAGGAATTGGCCAGCTAATCACTTTAATTCAACGTACCATAAATACAATGAAGGAGTGTGGAGTGGATTCCCTTGAAACACTCTACACCGTGATAGCTGAGCTCCACATGCCAGATGATTTCTTTCGCTACTGGACTGAGAAAACTGCGGATGTTAAAATAACTCCAAATACAGATAAACTTATCGAAATGCTTCAGCAATATCGGCTACGTTTACAGGGAAGAACCATCGATTCCTCATCGACTCCCAAGCCTTCTGTTTCTCATACAACCAAGGAAAAACCGTGTAAAACTACTACTCTCCATGTACAGAAGGATAACAATTGCAGCCTGTGCCATGAAGGAAATCATCCACTCTACTTGTGTTCCATGTTTAAGGACAAATCAGTGGAAGACAGACTTAGTACAGCCTCAAGGTTAAAGGTATGTACAAATTGCCTATCTTATAACCATTTCTGTCGAGACTGTCCTAGCTACAGGTCTTGCAAAGACTGCGGAAGCCGTCATCACTCTTTGCTGCATCGCCAACGATCTACCATTCGCAAAACCGAGAATGCAACTGAGCAGCAATCAACTTCTGCGACGAATGCTCACGCTACCCCGAAGTGTTACACATCACATAGTGAGGCTAAAGTAGTTTTGGGAATCTGTCAGGTCACAGTGGAATCTAGAGGACGTATTCAAAAGGCAAGAGCTCTTCTGGATAGCGGTTCACACATGTCCTTTGTAACTTCTCGATTGGCTCAATTGCTTAAGGCAAAGAAGATTCGTGAACCTACTCACCTTACTGGAATATCTCAAACGGAGGTCCCTGAATGCAATTTCAAGACTGAAGTTTCTTTAGTTCCAGAAAAGCACCCTCCCATTCCTCTGAAAGCTGTCATCATTACCAAAATCACCAGTGATCTTCCTGGATTTTACCTTAAGGGTGTGAAGAACAAACCTTTCTTACAAGGATTACCTCTGGCTGATCCAAATTTCGATCATCCTGGACGAATAGATATGCTGCTTGGATCAGACGTTCTCGACGAAGTCATGCTGCCAGGGAGACGATCTTCAGATGACCGTACACTCCATGCCTGGGAGACGATATTTGGTTGGTCCATTCGGGGAAAGTTTATTTTCGACTCGTCTTCACTACCAACTCAACGCTGTCTACACTCCCGAACAGCTGGTCCTTCTACCGACGACCTACTGATGGCATTCTGGCAATCCGAAGAAGCCCCCTCTGATCTCAACCGGTACACCGATGAGGAACTACAGGCTTTGGAGCACTTCCAGAAAACTCATAGCAGAAACAAAGAGGGTAGGTATGTAGTGCATTTACCTATGAAGTCTGTTTCTCTCCGTTTAGGTTCCTCTCGTGGTCAGGCCTGCAGACGGTTCTACCAGAACAAGCAATCACTCCAGCGCAAGAGCAAGTACGAGAGCTATACCAAAGTCTTGCAGGAGTACGAAGATCTAGGGCATGCTGAACCTGTTCCAGTTGGCGATTGCAACAAGCCAGAATCTTCTGTTTACTATCTACCCTCGCACGGTGTCGTCAAACTTTCCAGCACTACCACCAAGCTTCGTGTGGTATTTGACGCCTCAGCAAAAACGACCTCTGGGATTTGCCTGAACGATATTCTACTCTCTGGCCCTAACCTTTACCCACTGCTCACTGATGTGATTCTAGCCTTCCGTACTCATGTCATTGGAATGAGTGCCGACATTTCGAAAATGTTTCGGGAAGTGGAACTCCACCCAAACGATCGAGACTTGCACCGCTTTCTGCAAGCAGCTCCTGGGGGGGAAGGTGTCATAGACATGCGTATGACCAGAGTTACGTTCGGAGTTACGTCTTCTCCATTCCTGGCTACCCAAGTCCTTCGTCAGGTTGCTAAAGATCATAGGGAGCAGTATCCAAGGGCAGCTAATATCATCTCGAACTTTTATGTAGACGATTGCTTGACCGGAGCTGCTACTCCAGGTGAAGCCAAGGAGATTCAGGAGGAACTCATTTCATTGCTGCGTTGTGCCTGCATGTGTTTAAGGAAATGGAGATCAAGCAACTCTACCGTAGTAGATAATGTTTCCCCAGATATGCGTGAAGATGAAGGACATCAAATCATTGCCCCTCCAGCAGAGTGTCACAAAGCTCTTGGCCTACACTGGGACACGAAGAAGGACACTCTCCATGTATCTACGCCGACACTAAGCCTTGACGACAAGCCAACCAAAAGGAAAATAGCATCCGACGTCGCAAAAACTTTCGATCTCCTCGGATGGTTTGCACCTTGCACTATTGTCGTCAAAATAATGCTACAAGATCTCTGGAAGCTGAAGTTAGCCTGGGATGATCCAGTTCCGGATCAGATTGCAAAGGCTTGGAATAGCTGGAGACAAGAACTTCCTCTCATCACCTCTCACTCTATTCCCCGCTTCCATTTTGTTAAAGGGAAGGAAGTTAGTAGTCTACAGCTTCATGGCTTCAGCGACGCATCGGATTCTGCTTACGCCGGTGTAGTCTATTTGCGAGCGCTTTACACTGATACAACTGTCTCCACTTCTCTGCTTCTTGCCAAGACAAAGGTCTCTCCTATAAGTGGATCTACTATTCCTAGGAAGGAGTTGAACGGAGCTCAACTACTGAGTAAGATTCTAGTTACAGTGGCTAATGTTTTGTCTGTTCCACTTGCAGATGTGTTCGCGTGGAGTGATTCCACGATTGTCCTATGCTGGTTGTCAATGTCTCCTGCTAGACTTAAGCCTTACGTCTGCAACAGAGTAATGGACACAGTAAGCCGTATACCGTCCACTCATTGGCGATACGTTCCGACTAACAGTAATCCAGCAGACGTAGCTTCGAGGGGAGCATCACCGAGCGACCTTATTTCGTTTGGACTCTGGTGGAAAGGACCTAGTTGGCTGCTTCAACCTCCCATTTCATGGCCATCTCGTACTGATTGGAAGAAGCGTAAGATCTTGGAGGAAACCAAACCTGCTGTACTGCTCACTTCTCCTCCTCTTGAAGACTTCACTGAGTCTTTTTATTCCTACACTAACCTCAAGAGAGTCATGTCATGGTGTTTGCGTTTTGTTTTTAACTGCAGGTTGGCAACAGGTGCAAGGAACCATGAAGCAAAGCTGTCACTGGAGGAACTGCAAACCACTGAGACCATTCTTCTGAAGCTCAGTCAAAGACGTTCTTTCAAGGCTGACTATGACTCCCTTCTCACCTCTAGTAAGGTTCCCAATAGAAGTTGCATGATTCATCTTAGACCTTACCTGAACAAGGATGGACTCATCTGTGTTGGTGGTCGTCTGGAGAAATCAACTCTGACTGTGAGACAGAAGCACCCAATTGTTCTACATCACAAGGATTATCTGGCTAAGTTAATCTGTAGACAATTACATGAAGACAATTTACATGTGGGCCCTACTGCTTTGCTTGCTCTTGTTTCTTCTCAATACCATATTGTAGGTGCCAAGAATCTAACAAAGAGTATCTCCCGGGCTTGTGTACGTTGCAACAAAGTCTATGCCAGGACTTGCACGCAGCAGATGGGCCAGCTACCAGCAAATCGAGTCACCCCAACTTCTCCTTTCAACCATACTGGAGCAGATTTTGCTGGACCCATTATGGTCAAGAGAGGATACACTCGAGCTCGTACACTAGAAAAAACTTATATTTGTGTATTCATCTGTATGGCTACGAAGGCTGTACACCTGGAAGTCGTTCGAGACCTCTCCTCTGCGGGATTTCTAGCAGCTCTCCGTTGTTTTGTAGCTAGACGAGGTTGTCCCACAACTCTAACTACGGACAATGGCACCAACTTTATCGGAGCGCAGAAAGAATTGAAGGAACTCTACGATTTTCTCAACACTCCAACTGCTCAGAATGCTGTCGATCGCTACTGTACAGCACAAAACATCAAGTGGTCGCATATTCCTGCCAGATCACCACATTTTGGAGGTTTACGGGAGGCAGCAGTGAAGTTGATGAAGCTCCTCCTTGCTAAAGTAGTAGGCCCTCATAACCTTTTCATTGATGAGTTGTATTCTCTTACTGTAGAGATAGAGGCAGTTCTCAATAGTCGACCACTCACTCCTATAGATTCTTCCCCTGACGATGGAATAGAAATTCTTACACCTGGACATTTTCTGGTTGGAAAATCTCTCAAGTCCGTCCCTGCACCAGACATCTCAACAAGAAACATCAATGGATTCTCACGATGGAATCTTCGACAACGACTTATCGCCGATTTTTGGAAGCGGTGGAGCAACGACTACATTACCCATCTCAACAATTTTAAGAAATGCCATCAACCTCAGCATTCTATAGCGGTTGGTGATATAGTTCTAGTCAAAGATTCAGACCTTTTTATTCGCTCCTGGCCTTTGGCTAGAGTTGTACAAACACATCCAGGTTCTGATGGACTGGTTCGTGTTGTCACTGTCAAGACACAGAAGGGAACATTTCGAAGAGCCATCCATAAGCTTGTTCCACTTCTAGAGAACAGCCATTCTCTTTCCCCGGGAGGATGTTCCGGTTATCCTCCACAAGGACACTAACATTAACACTTTTAGCTATGTCACTCATGCGTACTAGCTAGCTAACTCGTCGATCGTCGATGTTCGTCGATCGTCGATCTATCACTTTGTTTTTGTATTTAAACTTTAGCTATTCTCATTTCACTTAGTTACTGAATTTGTTATTGACTCTGTTATTGTTCCTGCTGCTGTTCAGAACTCAATATATCCATCTTTGATATACCACCTGTTGGTCATCACACCAATCTTCCTACTTGGTAGTAAGGTGTATTTTACTGTATTAATTATAGCTTACTTATCTTATCTAATAAGGTATTTGACTCTCAGGTTTGTCTTAGTCTGGGTCAAGACAACCTTTATTCAGAAGGTCCAGTCAGTGGGAGAGCGAGTTGAGATTTACGACCTCTGTCTTTACTCTCCAACGAAGCTTCCAACGAATTAACGAATTAATTTAGCTCAACTGGAATTCTGACGGCAACACTCGCTAGTGGGTCTTCGCTACGCAGATCAACTCAACTAGGATTGATTCTGTCTGTGTAGTGCTTCAGTCTACATCGGGACCAGGTCCTCCACTTGCTGGATAGTCCCGAATAGTATGTATGGATGGTACGTATGCTCTTTAAACGCGCGCGCGGGGAACTTTTTTCTCCTAACAACACGGCTATTTAGGCAGTTTATTCTGAAACTACAGCATTAAGCAAACCTTACTTATACTTAAGCTCCAAAGTATGAGAAATTCCTGCTAAAACGCTTGTTTTCAAGACACAAAAAGTTGATTCGACAGGTTACTATGGCATTGAAGACCCTTTTCCAGACTTAATTTCAAAACTTCGCCGTTTTATGGGGGGATACGGAGTGCCGGTTGTTGGTTGTCAAGAGCCGTTGGTAGTCAGAATGCCGTAGTATTAATGCTATGGAAGCTACTACTTCTCGAGGGAAGCTGAGATAAGTACGCAATTCCATATTTGTTAGCTAAATATGCCAAATTAACTCTGGCCATTCTTTTTTGTAGCTAAGAGCTAGTCAACAGTGACTGGTAAATTCAATAGTCAGATTGGCTCAAATTTGGTACTACAAAAGTTACCACTGCTCAAGAAAAGTAAGAAAGTAATTTTGTATTTGTGTGCTAAAATTGATTGTCTTTTGTTTTTGTAGGTGAGAGCTTGTTGTCAAGAATTCAAGGTAATTCAGATGGTCAAAGTAATTTCAATTTGATACTACAGAAGTTATCAATACTCAAGATTGATGTAAGTAGTAATTCCATATTTGTTGTCTAAAATTACAAATAATAACACTGGTTTATTTTTTATCGTAGCTGAGAGCTTGTTCAAGAGTTACTGGTGATTGAGATTATCAGAATGGTTGATGTTTGATTCTACAAAAGTTACCATTAATAAGGTAAGAGAATGATTTTGTATTTGTTTGCTGAAATCAAATGTCATAACTGCTATATAGTGTTTGCATGAAGTAAGCTAAAAATAGTAACATTTTATGTTACCTAACTATCAGGCTCGCTCGCCATTTGTGCTCAAGCACACCACTAGTTTAGATATATGTATGGACGTACCTTATTGTACTTTGACCCTCGCGTTTTTGTGTTAGTTGTGTGGACGACCCCGTCCCAAATTGCACTAAACAGAATCCTCTGGTTTATCGATCAGTACCCGTATCACCCTAGAAATTGAATTGTTTACCGTTTTGAATTCTTTTACGGGTGCAGTTAAAACTTGAGAACTTAAGGGACTTCCATTTCTATTCGAGTTAGTGGCGGTGGTAAGTCAATGCGCTCTTTATTTGAAAATCACTAGACTACCGCGAAGGTGCTGCATGTCCAGTTGTGTCAAAGCAGCATTGTGTGTTACAACCACTACTTAGCTAAATAATATCACAAAGAAAACTTCTAAATAACGTGTATTGTTTTATTGTTTTTTTTTCCCCCTTCAATTCAAGCAGTTGCAGAGAGTTGTTACTACTATGGCACTGAAATCTGGACCTTATTTTCAGTAGCTTCAGTGTTAGAAGTCTAAATCATTCATATAAAAATAGTATAGTCTTTAGGCTCGCTCGCCATTTGTGCTCAAGCACATCACTAGTATGTATATATTATGTATACATGTATGTATGTATGGATTGTACGTATGCCCTTTAAACGCGCGCGCATGGAACTTTTTTTTCAAAAACACGGCTTTTTAGGCTTGACACCAGTTTATTCTGAAGCTACAGCATTAAGCAAGCCTTACTTTATACTTATGCTCCAAAGTGTGAGAAAATTCCTTCGAAAATGCTAGCTTTTCAAGAAACAAAAAGTTGATCCGACCGGTTACTATGGCGTTGAAGACCCTTTACCAGATTTGTATTCACCACTTCGCCTTTTTTCAGGCAGGTGCGGCTTGTTAGTTGTCAAGATTCTGAAAAGCTTATGTAAGCACAATTAATGCTAAGGAAGCTACTACTACTCCAGGGATGCTGAGGTAAGTACGTAATTCCATATTTGTTAGCTAAATATGCAAAAATAACTCTGGCCTTTCCTTTTTATAGCTAAGAGCTTGTTGTCAACAGTGACTGGTATATTCAAATAGTCAGAATGACTCAAATTTGGTACTACAAAAGTTACCACTGCTCAAGAAGATGAGGTAAGAAAGTAATTTTGTATTTGTGTGCTAAAATTGTTTGCCTTTTGTTTTTGTAGGTGAGAGCTTGTTGTCAAGAATTCAAGGTAATTCAGATGGTCAAATTAACTTCAATTTGATACTACAGAAGTTATCAAAACTCAAGAATGATGTAAGTAGTAATTCCATATTTGTTGTCTAAAATTACAAATAATAACACTGGTTTATTTTTTATCGTATAGCTGAGAGCTTGTTCAAGAGTTACTATGGTGATTGATATTATCAGAATGGTTGATGTTTGATACTACAAAGGTTACCAGGTAAGAGAGTGATTTTGTATTTGTTTGCTGAAATCAAATGTCATAACTGCTATTATAGTGTTTGCATGAAGTGAGCTAAAAATAGTAACATTTTTAAGTTACCTAAGTATCAGGCTCGCTCGCCATTTGTGCTCATAGCTGGTGGCTTAGTGAAATTACCGTTTTTTGGCGGACAAAAGGATCAAATTTTGCATGAATTTTTCTTTCCAACTTCATAAATATTATTATTAGCCTAGGAGCCCCACCCAAAATTTTTAATTAAGCCCACTAATTAAAAATGATCGCCAGAGCATTTATTGTTATTTATGCTTTAAATATTCTGTTTTTAGAAGCAATATATTATGCAAGAATTATTGTATAGCTAGTTAACATGTTAAATTTCAAGTTTAAAACATAGATTGATAATAATTGAATATTTATGGCTGCATTAGCAACTACACACTGGTGAGCAGCATACATTAACTTTGGCACAATTATATCTACTGTAATCTCCTTTGAAGGCACACTTAAAAAAACTTCTGGTATGCCAAGCCAGACCAGTTCTCAACACTGTGCAGCAGCAATTTTTGACCAAATTCACTTGGATTTGAAATTACTTGGTGGGGTTGAATGCAAGAAGTCCATATTCCAGCCTGGTATTTACTTACTATGTTAATGGGTCTGAGCGCCCCGTTTAAACACAGTCACCTTTTACTCTCTATTTTAGCCTACCAGGCCAAAACGGAAATCCAACCCCCCCCCCCTTAGCAACAAATTACCCCTACCTAGGATAATCGCGGGTAAATTCTTATTAGTTTTTGTTATAGCATTGCAGCAACAGAATAGAAATAATAAATGTGAATAATCAAGCTATATAGATTGATGTTGCTAATTACGGAGTCTTGTAGTTGGAGTCTGCAGACCTGGAGACTCCTGGGACTATTTTTGAGAAGACACTAGAAGAATCAGCAAGTATCTGACTGGGCAAAGGTTTCAGTGATGATGAGGACTTCTGTCACACTGCAACAAGAGAAGGCAACACATTTTGAAAGTCCATCGTTTTTGTTCATTGATTTAAAGAGATTCCTATTGTTCATTTGTTCCAAAACAGGCAACAAGCTGGCTGCAAGACGAATATAATCCTAAACTTAGCTAGCCAGTGAACTAACAAACCAAGCTAGTTGATCATTTCTAAAAGAGTGACTGTATTATAGTTACCATGACTTACTGTAACTATCAAACTGTTGGAAACAGAAGGAAAAAAAGAAGAAGCACAAAACGGCCTGCAAAATTATGTCTATACGCATCTAGTGCTATTTAAAGTCATACCTGTCTAGTACTCTTACACAATGTAGGGTCTAAACTGAGTAAGGCCTTCCCCATCACTGAAGTAAGCGGTTCCAACTATAACTTACTGCCGTTCAGTTGATCGCCACCATTCCAAGCATAAGTAACAGTCTTACGTAACCCGTAACGCGGACTTCTGGTTACATTATGGAATTCAACGTTAACTCAGAGAGTAATTCAATAAGAAGTTTTAATCGCAGTTTTCTCGAAATAACTGTGCTCAAGTTGATCAGATTGCCGCTCGTATATTTAGTGAACCAAGCAGCGCTTGCCTATAAACGTAGTATCAAAATACTCAATAAGAAGTGCTCTACACAATGGTATGACTAACTCATTATTTATTTTTTTACCGTGCGTATGTCATTTTGTACTTTGACACTCCGTATTTTTGTGTTCGCTCCGCGTTCGACCCCGTCCCAAACTTCACTAAACAGAATCCTCCGGTTTAGCGACCATTACCCGTATCACCTTAGAAATTGAATTGTTTACCTCTTTGAATTGCTTTGCGTGTGCAGTTAAAACTCTAAAACTTATGGGAGTTTCATTTCTATTCAAGTTAGTCGCTATTTGTCATCACAGTTATCTAAAATTCATTGTCCACTCCATTTTACCCGTTTAAGTTGTGTCTGATTTCTAGCCTAATCTTAAGTTCTACATAGGAGAAGATACTAATTAATTTTCTGGCTGGTGTGAGTTATCTTGGTTAATTCCCTAATTATCATAGTTAACCCTACGATGACTTACAAAATACGTACATTATCTAGTTTAGCAAGATAAGAGATAGTATTTAAATAATACAAGGGAGTCCACCGAGAAGTAGTTTTCATTGATATATGATAATCAGTGTAGTTTTGGATTAGAGATTCCAGACATCGGGGAATTTTTTTTTGTTTATGTATATTATGTTTGGACGTACTGAGGCATTTTTTGTACTTTGACCCTCGCGTTTTTGTGTTAGTTCTGTGATCGATTCCGTCCCAAACTTCACTAAACAGAATCCTGTTTATTGATCAGTACCTGTATCACCCTAGAAATTGAATTGTTTACCGTTTTGAATTCTTTTACGGGTGCAGTTAAAACGTGAAAACTTGCGGGACTTCCATTTCTATTCGAGTTAGTGGCGGTGGTAAGTCAATGCGCTCTTTGTCAAGGTTATAAGCCGTACGCAACAGTATTTACTTGAAAATGCCTTGTCCACCAGATTAACCGCGTAGGTAAGTCTCGTGTAGGTGTATGTCCAGTTGTGTCAAAGCTTTGTGCTTTACAGCCACCACTTAGCTAAAGAATATCACAAAGAAAACGTTTAAATAACGTGTACTGTTTTGTTGTTGTTTTTCCCTACAATTCAAACAGTTACAGCGAGTTGTTACTATGACACTGAAATTACAGTGTATGGTAGTTTAAAAACTCGACCTTATTTTCAGTTGATTCAGTGTTAAAAGTCAAAATAATTCATATAAAAATAGTATAGTTTTTAGGCTCGCCATTTGGGCTCAAGCACATCACTAGTATTCCAAATAAAGAAAGATCTTAGTTTAGTTATTGTGTTCCTAAGTTCCATGATGACTTAATATTTGTAATATAATTATAGTGTAAACATTTATCTAGCTACCAAGTTTCGCTATCAATTGACTAAGTTTGTGTTGCTTACTGGCTAGCTATTTCTTCCCAACCCCCCCCCCCCCCCCAAAAAAAAAGCAAACAAAAAAACAACAACAAAAAATGCAAAATTTTTTAATAAAACTAAAATATATCTATGATATCTTTAGAATGAAAGTAAGTAGCTACTGTATTTTTATATAGCTAGTTTAGAAAATTCTTGGCTAATTCATATCGTCACTAAATAATTGGGTCATTGTGGGCGGAGAGGAGACAGAGACGAGAGAGAACGAGAAAGAGTTAAAGAAGAACAAAGAGAAGAGGAATCCATGAACATTGATGTTGTGTAGTTGTGTGTGTAATTATTTATTAGTATAGTGAATCACTGTGTGTGCTTGTAATCTTTAGTGTATGCCATGCTGTCATGTTGTTGTGTGCTTATTTTGTGTCCGGATGTTCCGTGACCACACCCCCACATTATTTGTGCGCATGCGTGTCTTTTGACATATAAGCCAGGACACGCATGCGTATCATCAGTTCCCCATATCGTTAGTAAACCCGACTTGAATTCATACTTCAAGGGAGGACTGGATATCTGGGAGAACTCTGGTGGCAGCGTTCGCTAGAGTTCCTCGAGTAAATATTTGTCGTCGAGCTTTGGTGCCTACCTTTGTTGCTTTCGCTAGTTGAGTTAGAGTTGTCCAAGTCGGTTGAGCTTGTCCTATCTCTAGTGCCAGCGATCTGCCCACCCACATTTGGTGGCAGCGGTGCGGAAACGAGTCTGTTCCTACGTTTGTCGAACTCGTGCTACTACTACGTGGACGTCTACTACCGATTTCAAACTCGGGTGGATTGTTCTCTGGGCGTTTCTGTGGTTTCACGCGTGCGTCTGACTGCTGCTACTGACCGATTTCAAACTCGGACTACCACGGCTCATCTTTCGTTCGCCTGTCGCCTTTGGATCGCCATTACTTTATCTGGAGCACACCACACGTGGCGCCTAATTGGACTTTGGGCTGAGTTGAACTTGTCATTTTCCGTGTTTGTTACTTGTCTGTTAATTGGCTTTAATTGTCATTTGTGGCATTTTGTTCGTGTGTGCGTTTTACTGGCTGCTTGAGTTTTGTATTCCCTTATTTGGTTTTGTGCTGTTTATCACCTTGTCATTTGCTGTGTCAGAGTGTTTTGTTTACTTTTTTGGACTTTGTCATTTTGTGTGTTTATCACCTTGTCATTTGCTGTGTCAGAGTGTTTTGTTTACTTTTTGGACTTTGTCATTTTGTGTGTTTATCACCTTGTCATTTGCTGTGTCAGAGTGTTTTGTTTACTTTTTGGACTTTGTCATTTTGTGATCTGTTGTTGTGTCTCTGTAGGACATTTCCTCCTTTGGATCACCTGGATGAGCCTGAGGGAGCAACCAGATAGAGTGTGCAAACGCAAGAAGCAGGTTGTGGTATTGAATCGCGGTAATTCTGCCGTGTCAGTTGAGTCTTCATCAGTGGTATCTGTAGTTCATTCTCCTTTCAGTGGTACTCATAGTAATAGTGTAGAGCGTAGTTCTGTTACTTCCGTTCCGTCTAGTTCATTGTCTTGTTATAGCTCTAGTGGATATAATATCCTTGGCGATTTGGTTGATAGTGATACTACTCTAGTGTACCCATCAATGTCGGAGGACGACCGTGATCCTGAACATAGGAGTGCCAATGGCAGTGCCTCCTCCATTAACCCCGAGATGCGTTCTCTTTTCCGTGAGTTCTTTTCCGAATTTAGTAGGTCTGGCCTTTTGTCTGATAGGGCTAGGGAGGGCTCCATGGATGCCGATCTGACAAGGCAAATTACTGTGTTAGCCCCGCATAAGGATGGCGTAGACATATCCAAATATATTCGCAAGCTTGAGGCGGACCTGCTTGACATAGGCTGCCCAAGGCGTCGCTGGAAGACCATATTGCTACAGAAACTACAATCGAAGTCTGCGTCCTCTGTTGTTGCTGGTCTTGACAGAGATTCGACTGATTATGGGCAGGTTAAAGAGATCCTTATTGAAGCGCTTGGCTGTAGCTTGACTTCGCTGGGTGCTAAGCTAACGACTGACTTCTCTAGTTCGACGAGGTCGATGACTCCTCTTGAGACATATGTCCACCTGAAAAGTTTAATGGATTCAGTGGACATGATGTGCAGAACCAAGGAGGAGCTGTTGCTCTTCTTTGCCTGTGCTACGTACAGAGCGTCCAGGTCCGTAGCGCATAGAGCTCTTATGGACCAAAGAGAATTTACGTCCTTCAGGGACCTTAATAAATTTGCCCTGTCAATCAACACCTCAGATTCTGATAGGCCCTTTCATGGTGGTAGATATAATAAGTATGGTGGTAACAATTCAGTTGAGTGTTTTAAATGTCATAAATTGGGACATAGATTCTATGAATGCAGGAGCCAAGTGTCAAGTGTTAACAGTAGTGTTCCTAGTAATGTTCAAGGCAGTAATAATAGTAGGGCTACTGGCATTGTTTGCTTTACCTGCCATGAGCCAGGCCATAAGTCGCCGGACTGCCCGAACAGAAAGAATGCTGATAGTAATAACTCTGACTTCAGATCGGAGAGCAGCAGGAAAGCTGGTGTGAGAAAGAATCGCACTTACAATAATAACTGGGTGTCAGTCAGGAGTGGTGCCCCTTATGTTACAGGGTTCGTTAATGGTTCACAGTGTAAGATCGTGCCCGATACTGGGGCAGAGATCTCTATAGTTCCCGGGTGTTTGGTTTATGGTGACCAGCTCACGGGTGAACAAGTGGATGTCAAAGGGTGGGACGGCAGACCTGTTACCCTTGATACGGCCATTGTTGATTTTACGTTTAAGGGTCGAACTTTTAGTTCCAGAGTGGCTGTCGCACATGTTGACAGCCTGTGTGGTTGTGTCTTGTTTTCTGTTCCAATGGACATGACCACAGCAGAGCATCTCTTGCTGGATGCCGCCGCCAAGTCTGATGTTTCTGGCTTGGAGGCGGGGCAACTACGTGATACCCGTAGCATCCAGCCATCCACCCAGGTGGATGCCTGCTCTGGTGGTGTTATGGAGGAGGCTTCTTATACCCCCTCTGCACAGGCCACTAACCAGGAAGAGACAATGAATGTGAGAGTTGTAACAAGAAGTAAGTTTAAACAGCAGAGTGAGAAACAGTTACAAGTTGAGACAGTGCATATTAGTGAATCTGATCCCCAACCTCTTAATTCTGATGACGAATTTGAAAGGCTTGCAGCCATAGATGTTTCTTGTGTATCTCCTGTAGTAGGTGTTGGGTCTGATGTCTGTAATCCTTCTGTTGTTGGGCTTCTTCAGGGCTCTGACGAGGATGGGAATGGGGCTGGTGTTGTAGGTAGTGCTGTCAGTGACGGGCAAACTGGTGTTCCTTTCTCCCCATTGGATTGTACCCCCTCGCCTGATGCTATCATGCCTCCCGAGCCTGAGTGTAGTGACAGCTCTGTAGATGAGTTGCAGTTAGCAACTCCGGTGTTAAGTGAGGGTGTTCATACCCTTAAGAGTGCCCTTGTGGCTGACGAGTCTCTGTCCAAGTTCAGGGACTTAGGGGAAAACAATCTAAATGGTTATTCGTTTAAGAATGGGTTGTTGTTGCATACCGTACTGGTGAATGATTCCCCCGTGTCCAGAATAGTTGTTCCCACTGTTTTCAGGAACAAGGTACTTTCTCTTGCTCATGACAAAACAGCTCATGTTGGAGTCCGGGGCATGAGAAATGTGCTGGGCAAAAGTTTTACATGGCCTGGTGTTCACAGTGACATTGTTGCTTTTGTCAAGTCCTGTGATACGTGCCTCCGTGTTAATAGTGCTGGCAACCGGAAGGCCAAGATGGTTGAGAGGCAAATCGTGTGTGTCCCATTCGAGAGTGTTTGTGTGGACTTAGTGGGCCCCTTGCCTAAGGGCAAGAGGGGCGCCAAGTATCTTTTTACTTATGTTTGTTTGGCCAGTCGTTGGCCTGAGGCTATACCCATGCGTACTGCCTCCGCCACTGAGGCAGCGCAATGTTTTGTGGATATTATAAGTCGCACTGGTATACCCTTGCGTGTGTTGTCTGATAGAGGAACTATCTTCCTCTCGAAGTTGATGTCTGGTGTTTGCAATATGTTAGGCATTGACACAGTTGCTACTTCCCCATATCGCCCACAGTCAAACGGCGTGGTGGAACGTATGCATGGAAGTCTGAAACCTATGCTTTCAAAAGCTGTGGGGGCTGGGTTAGATTGGGTTGACTTCTTGCCCCTAGCTCTCTTTGCCCTCAGACAAGTTCCAAATAGAGATGTTGGGTTCTCTCCTCATCGCGTTGTGTACGGGAGGGATGTGTTAGGTCCCCTGGATGTCCTCTATGAGGGTTGGGTCGACCGTGATTTTGAGCCTGTCAATGTGGATGACTGGCTCCTGCAGCTTAATGATAGGCTAGCGGTCATACATGACCTGGCTGCAGCCAACCAGTCTGACAGTATTAGCAAGCGTGTTCTCGCCTTTAATAGGCATAAGCAAGATAAGCTGCTGGAAGTGGGCTCCAGTGTGCTCATGAGGATCCCTGGTTTGCACGCAGCCCTTCAGGCTGCCTGGGAAGGCCCTTACATTGTAGTCGAAAGGCCGTCCCGTGTTACTTACCTAATCTCTAAGGGGGAAGGCCATCCCACCAGATTAGCTCATAGGGATAACCTAAAGTTGTATGTATCCAGACCGTTGGCAGTCAATGCTGTTACTTTGATTGCAGAGGAGCAGGGAATCAGTCATGACCTGCTCGCTAGTAAGGCCGCCCTTAGTGATGACAAGTGCCCTGGGTTCAGGCAAAATGAATTGGATGCCCTTCTGGGTGATCTCAAGTGCCATTTCAGTGATTCTCCCGGTCTGTGTGTAGCAAGTACCTGCAAGATCGAGATTGCAGACGGAGCTGCTGCGGTGAACTTACCCCCTAGGCAAATCCCAGCCGGCATAAGAGAGGCGGTGAAACTTGAGATTGACAAGTTGCTGAGTGAAGGTATCATTGCTGAGTCCAACTCTGCCTGGGCCAGCCCATTAGTGCCCGTCCGGAAGAAAGACGGCAGTGTCCGCATTTGCGTTGATTTCAGAGCGTTGAATTTGGTTACACCGTTGAGGAGATACTGGCTGCCGTCTTTGACGGAAATCTTGGAGCATGTAGGCCCTAATGCGTGCCTGTCTACCCTGGATCTCACCGCTGGCTTTCATCAGCTGGCAATGGATGAGCAGTCTAGCGAACTCACCACATTTGTGTGTCCCTTTGGTAAATTTCGGTACCTTAGAATGCCGTTCGGTCTCAAGAATGCTCCTGCTATTTTTCAAGCAGTGATCGAGAATGTCCTTAAATCAGTTTCTGACTGCTGTCGAAATTATGTAGATGATGTTGTGATATACAGTCGTACATGGTCAGATCATTTGATTCATTTGAGAAGGGTAATTGAGTGCCTTGGCGCCTCAGGTTTAACTATTAAACTCCGGAAATGCTGCTTTGGCAGAAAACACTTGTTGTATTTAGGCCATAGGATTGGTGCGGGACTGCTTGCAGTCCCTGAACACAGAGTCTCAGCCTTGGCTAACTTTGTTAGGCCAAGGACGAAAAAACAACTTCGTTCTTTTCTAGGGTCTGTTTCTTATTATCGTAGATTCATACCCAACTTCGCTGATTGTTCTAGCGCACTCACCCCTGCTACCTCCTTGAAGGCTCCTCTCCAGGTGGTCTGGACTGAGGAGATGGACTCCTGTTTTCGTGAGTTAAAAATGTCATTATGTCATAGTTGTTGTTTAGTCATTCCAGCCCCAGAGGATGTGTTCGTCTTGTATACGGACGCATCAGGTGCCGGTGTTGGTGGTTGCCTCCATGTCGTTAGAGAACAGGAGGAACTACCTGTCGGGTTTTTCTCTCGCCAACTGAGACCAGCAGAGAGGAACTATTCGGTTTCGGAACTTGAGTGTCTAGCCATTGTGGCCAGTTTGAAGCAATTCGAATTCTTCGTGTATAGCAAGGAAGTGACCGTTGTCACAGATCATAAGCCGTGTCTGGCTTTGGTGAAGGGGAGTCATCTGAACAAGCGTCTGCTTCGATTTGCTCTCGTGATTCAGCAGTTCAACGCCTCCATTATGTATCGCCCTGGCAAGTTGCATGCGAATGCTGATGGAATGAGTAGGCAGGCATGGACGGAAACAGATGATGAAACCGCCCAGTGTGTTGTTTCAGCTTCTCCTCCTTCTAGTCGAATCTTGGTGGGGGGAGATGTGGGCGGAGAGGAGACAGAGACGAGAGAGAACGAGAAAGAGTTAAAGAAGAACAAAGAGAAGAGGAATCCATGAACATTGATGTTGTGTAGTTGTGTGTGTAATTATTTATTAGTATAGTGAATCACTGTGTGTGCTTGTAATCTTTAGTGTATGCCATGCTGTCATGTTGTTGTGTGCTTATTTTGTGTCCGGATGTTCCGTGACCACACCCCCACATTATTTGTGCGCATGCGTGTCTTTTGACATATAAGCCAGGACACGCATGCGTATCATCAGTTCCCCATATCGTTAGTAAACCCGACTTGAATTCATACTTCAAGGGAGGACTGGATATCTGGGAGAACTCTGGTGGCAGCGTTCGCTAGAGTTCCTCGAGTAAATATTTGTCGTCGAGCTTTGGTGCCTACCTTTGTTGCTTTCGCTAGTTGAGTTAGAGTTGTCCAAGTCGGTTGAGCTTGTCCTATCTCTAGTGCCAGCGATCTGCCCACCCACAAAGTTTATAATTGTTTTTGTAACAAAAATTGATGATGTTTAGACAGCTGTCAAGTTATCCATTGAAGAAAATAGAACACATGCAATACACAAGAGCTAGTATAGCCAACATAGGAGAATGGATTGCCTAAAAAAAGAATAGAAACATGTGATTAACTATTCCAATATCAAATTCTTCTTATTAAGATAGTATATTACTGTTTTATTGACTTGTAAGATTAGACACTATTGACACCATTGGCACTGGCTGGGAATTTATTACTGCAATAGGAATTATCAAACTTGGTTTGTAGAAACTATAGCTTTATCCTTCTTGATATATATAGCTAGCTGCATGCAGGCAAGCCTGTCCAACCATCTCATGTCTCTACATTTAGAACAAACAGGCATTCAACAAGACTCTACAGACGTTTCTATACCCATTAGCTAAGAGTTAAACTATTCCACTGCCCGAAGCTGTGTGTCTTCTTTGACTTATAAGTAAGGTTTACTGCGAATGTTTAAAAAATTCTGAGGGTGGTTTGACTGAACTCCTCGAACGACCTCCCTGGCTATGCTACTGTAAGCTAAACTTCATTGACCAAAAAACAAAGTGAAGGGAAATGGCCACTTTTTTCACATTTGGAGTCCTTTAATGTGTGTTTAAGACATTGAGCCTGTCTTTGGATGGCTATATTTCCCTCACACACTTACAAGCTTCCATGTTTGCGATTATTGCTAGCTAAACTGAAATATTGTTTGGATGACCACTACAATACACAGGTCACCACTATGAACATAGTCCTGGCATTATTAAGTTTTCTATAGGTGCTATCTGACTGGATTAGCAACCTTACAAGATCTGTAAATACTCATCAGCTCCCTAATATGTGTGGGTATTTTGAAAGTCAGCAGTTCCTTCCTTAGGACCACAAGTGTCCAGCCATATTAGAAGGGTGAGAGATACCATATACATGACTGGGAAGAATAGAGTTGGTTCAAATTATACGGACAATGTGTAGACCCTTCTTAGAGCTTCTAGGAGAGATCAGAGTAAAAGGCTGTACTCATAAACTAAAGTAAGACAACACAAATTACTGTTTCTATGCACCATCTGGTTTACACCAGTTCAGCCAATACTCGGCCACAGAGGGTTAACATCTCACCTGCTGGTTGAGACTAAGTCCACATTCTGTGAAAGACTTTAACACCAGCAAGTAAAGCAACTGTCACATCAACTCCTTATAAACTAGACACATTATTGCAAACAACAAATGATTGATTTCTTATTACGAATAATAAGTTGTACTATAATAAGTGAAATAGAAACAATAAAAATAACTACAACAAAATTCAATATTGTAGACACAGACATTTTTTACTGCATGGAATTTACTAATAATAGCAACTATTTCGTAGCATTTCAAATTTCTGATGTTAAAAATTATCAAGAGTTTCTGCTTCATGGAGCCTTCTCTTTAATTGATATAAACACAAGATACACAAAAAATACTTAGAAACACTTTGATGCTGAAATCTAGAGGATAAGCTGAGATATATACATAAAGTAAATGCAGAAAACAAAAAAATACTATTATGAAAAAAAAAATCATAATGGAAATTTAAAACCTTAATCCAAAATATAATATATATCCCTCACTAGATTAAGTCTATAACTGCATCTAAAGTAATGGTATTTTTTTTGTTAGTATGATTGACTCACTTTGTCGTGTGCCCTTCATAATACGCTGAATTTGCTTGTATCGTTTGATTTGTTCTGTGTCTACAACATGTTTTGCTACTGCATATTGTACATGTAGCTTGTTCTTACTGAGTATTTATGTTCTTTACTACTCTGACAGGGAGAGATCTTTCTGCTTCACCAGGCAATATCTGTTGCAAGATCTAACAGGAATCCTATAAACAACCCCTTCCTTAATATTGTAATGTTGTGATTCTTTGACAATTAACCCTGTAGGTGCTTCTTATGCTATTGCACTTGTATACAGTCCCTCATGTTCAACTTTATGTTGTTGTTTTTTGTCTGTTATTTCTGAATTTATGTTCACCATTTTCTTTTTGCCTATATCCTGTGTAATGCTTCCTCAACTAAAATTTTCAGATAACCAATCTTTAAAAATGCGATTTGTGAAGTTGGTAACAGTTCATCTGTAGTGGCTTTGTGTTGATTTGCTTCTATTTGTTTCTTTAAGGGAGACAGTGGGAAGTCTAAAAAAAAAATTCTTATTGAAAGGGTAGATTATGGTGTCCAAAAGTTACACAAAAATTTGAGATTTTTCCTGTCATTTCAATATTTGGACTTAAAGTTTGCCTTACTTATTTGCTTCCTGCTTCCTGAAAACTTATTTCCTGAATTGGGTGTGGTTTGTGTGATGTAATGTTGAGAACAGTACCCTGGTTGGTAGTAGTCTTTACTATAGAAACCGTACAATTTGTATATAGTTCATGATCTGATATGGCCAGCACTAGCACTAGTGAGTTTATGATAGTATTAAAGCCAGTACCTCAGGGTATGGTATGATGAGCTTAGTCACCAGAGAAGTCACTGTCAAAATACACTGCACTCCAGTCAAGGAGCTTCCTAGTCCAAGTGTCAACTTAGGTTGAAACAAGTTGAGGCAAGCCCTTCCTATCCTTAGGTTAATCAGCCCTGGATACCTCCCAGACAGAGTTCTGAGGCAGAGGACTGACGTGTGTGTGTGTGTGTGTGTGTATGTATCAGCTTGTGTATTTAGATAAGTGAAATCTATACAGTAAAGTGAGGCTGGCCAATATAATTATATCAAACCTGCCAAGGGTGAGGTGGGAAAGAATATGGATGAACATGTGCATAGGTGGTTGAATAAGTTCAGGTCACATGAATAGAATTGCATGAATAAGATTATTGGTGTATGAATGAAAATGCATTAGGGCAGAGTCACATGAATAAGTCAGCATTATGTGGGAAGAATCATTCTACCACACAGACATTTTTTGTGTCTTTTTCCTATTATATTCTGCTACTGGTGCTAGTCAAGAAAGAATGAACTCTGGCAGGGAATTTGATCACTTTCAAGTTGTTACAATGAAACCTCAAATGACACTTTTGAGGATGAAATAACAGCATAAAACTACTCTGTCTGTCACAGTTACATTCAAATACTTTGTTTGAATTTCACAAATATATGCCTCTCTTGCCTCCTTCTCATGTTGGCACCCCCAACTAGTAGCTCTTGAAGTAAACTTGTAATTTTCTGGGTAGCATACAGACTTAATAAGAGATTGAGAGGGTTGGGACAAATTGGTACGACATGCTGCCTTTAATCTTGAAGCAGTTACACGACCAGATATAAAATGAAATCATAATTTTGATTTAGCTTGATCTCTAGTAGCTACTTCAATGTTATATTCCTAGGTGCAAGTGTCTATGTGACCATTGTGAAATTGTCCACCACTTGTGCTTGGGAATGTATTTGCCATGAGGAAATCCAATCAGTAATCAACAAATAGACACAAGTGATTAATTAAATCCTGTTTATTGAGGGGTATGGATCCTAGAGACAGTTTGTTTGTTTTGTTTTGTTTTTGCTTGGTGTTATTTTTTGTTGTTTTTTGGTGCAGGTCCAGTGTCACTTATTCCATCTCATGATTAAGTAAACAACATGAATGAAACACTAATGTCTACTGTAGAATAACTTTATAGGCAATAGCTATATGCTTTTGAAGTGTGGGAGTTGTGCTACCTAATTGTGCTCTCTATATAATAATAAGAGGTATATATTTTTAAATAATAACTACATTAGTCATGTTGTACTTTCTTATAAGATGGAATGAGTGCCACTACAACAGCACCATATTGTAACCTGTGCTTGAAAATTGCTAAGACCCATACTCTTAGACAAAGAGTATGTAAACCTTCATGTCCAGTAAGACATGCTTCTCAATCACTTGTCCTATTCTGTTAATTTACTGATTGAATTTCCCTGTGGCAAATACTATACATTCCCAAGCACAAACAGTGGACAATCTCACCATGGCCACACAGACACTTGTACCCAGGAATAGTTTTATGCTGCCACTTGTAAGAAATAGCTATGCTGAACTAGCTATAAGGCCATGATACTGTCCCAGCTTGTTATTAATACTCTGACATTGTCCTGAGAACCTCATCATCCTCAGGAGTGTCATTTGAGGATTCACTGTGACTTGCAACTGGTTCACAGAGGTATGGCTCTAATTCCTCACCAGAATTCATGCTTTCTTGACTAGAATCAGTAGCAGAATATTTTGTATTTTATTTCTTTTTATTTTAATAATTTGTTGCAAAGCAAACAGGAGAAATCAGCTAGCTAACTGGCTAATATAAAGGAATTAAAAAAAAGGGGGGGGGGGGGTGGGGGGGGTGGGGCGGGGGGGGGGGTGGGGGGTTGTTGGGTGTATGGGAACACAAAAGTAAATGAAAAAAAGTAAATTGATAGTGATGAGAAAGAATGTGACCGAAGAAAAAATGCTCAAGCAAACAAGTCAGCAAGTCAATACATTATTTGAAAATCAGGTCAAAAATACAACTATGGTTGCTGTTTGGGGATGGGTGGATAGCGAGGGGGGGGGGGGGGATTACCTTGAAACCAACACATTGATTGGGGGGCATAGCCAAACCTCTATATATGCTGCAAGGATCTATGTTAGAGAAAGATTCTGGTCAGGGAGAATACAAGTCAATCCTTTCTAAAAGTTGTAATTTGTTTGTTAACAGTGCAAACTGTATGTATGTAGCTACATTGCGGCTGCATTTTTAAAGAACTTGCTGATGAATTTGACTTGCATGGAAAAATGGCTAATTACTTTGTTTCTCCTACAATACAATGACACTTGTTCGTGGCACCAAAACAAGGTCATCAAAACATCTTGGTTGCAAGAGCACGAGATTTGAACTTGGTAAAGGGTCTGGCTGGGTGAGACTATCCGTTTTATCCATCCATCCATCCATCCATCCATCCATCCATCCATCCATCCTAATGCATTGGCAATCCATCTCTCTATCTAGCTATTTATCCAATGCTGAGGTGTAATCATTCAAACAAATTCAGCTAAGAGTCATCTGGCCACTGTCTGTTTACAGCATTTTTGCTGGACAACATGTGTAGATCACTCCAACATTAGTTAGTGCTTTTAGCTGTAACTCAGAATAATATTTGTAGGACAGTCAATACAGTCAGCAAATGGTTTCACCTGATTAGTTAGACCCGTTTTTTTTTTGTTTTTTTTTTGTATTGAAGGTGATGCTATTTGTAGCCTAGCAATCATCAATTTTTATCTTTTTTAACTTTTCTGACATGATCAACTGAAGAGTATTAGACAAATGCACTGATAAGTTTTACAGGTCAGCTGAGCTCAACATAAGTGTGTACATGTAAAAATGGTAAAGATAAATACGTCTTACATTATATTGAATTTTCTCATTCTAACAGCCAATGATATTTTGTTATTTTTAAGATCAACTTGCATGGAACCAAATAATACAACCACAACTATGATATCAAAATAGTGAAGTAAAAGAGATAAGTCAAGCATGTGATGTAATTGTGAGGAGCATGTTGTGTCTAGCTTCACTTAATGGAGTGATAGGACACAAAGCAAATATTACAGGGGCAAGACTTTCAATGTTATTCTGGTAAACTATAATAGCTTTAAGTATATGTATAAAGTGACTATTAGCTGTGCATCATGGATGTTTTGGTAGTTTACAGTACAACCCTAACTATGTATTTCCAAATTTATAAGTGATAACCCTAACAACAAATAATATAAGAATGGCTTAGAGTTGATGGGTGGTTAATTAATAATGAGGATGTATTTATAGCTTTTATTAGGTTATAGTATCATTACAGCTTCATCAATACTGCTTTTTGAATATAATTAAGTTATAACAAGGTGTAAGATCTCCATCTAAGATCGTCTCTTTGGCCTTTTCATCATTCTGAATAAAGACATATAAATCTGCGACTTGCAGACTGAATTCTTGTCACAACGTGCCGTGTTCGACCTTGCTCATGTTGTTGGGATGCTGTAGTAGGAAGGGAATTAACGGATGGAGAGTCTGCATAGACCAGTTGACCAGATTCTGCTTCCACAGGCTCAGCAGTTTCATACGCATGCACAGATACAACAGAATGAGTTGAACTCTCACTTGAAGCAGATGACAGTTCAACGTTATTGGTTAGTAAATCCGGAATGACAGCAGGTTTATGATCCTCTCTGGATGTTACAAATGAGTCTTCATTGAAAAAATGTCCCCACATATCACCGTGTCAACAACTTCTGCACACTCTACATTGTTTGATTCCTCAGCAACAATGTGAGCATCTTTGTATTCCTGAATCAGTTCATGAGACTGAGGAAAAGGTGGCAGAGTTGTCTTGCAAAATGGAGATTGGGACATGCACAGGTGTCTTGGCTTGACTGTTGCAGAAAGCAGAGGGAAGGCTCTTCTCAATGGTGAAATTGCTATCACCTGGTACTCCTGTCCAGAATGGTCGGATGCTAGGGTAGCCTGTCAGCCAAATATGGGAACAAATTTCTGATACCAGTGGTCGTGCTGTCATGTCAACAGTAAGTAGGGATTTCACTAAGCTGTTGAATTCTAGGTAAGGAAAAACATTATCTCAGTAAATACAAATCTTAAATTCAGGTATATAAAAGTGACTATAGCTACCTTCCATCTGGCTGCTTCCTAACTAAAGTTTTCATAGTGCCACAGATGATTGTTGAGGACTTGATCTTTCCCTCCAAAAGGATAACACCCCTTCATGAAGGTGTACAAAAGAGCGCCCCTGAAATAAAAGTATTGTAATTGTATAGCCCATAGTGTGAATAGAAAGTTAGCACTTACATACTCCATGAATCGGCTTTGAAAGGATCAAACTCTGGAACTAGAGAAAGAACCATTTCAGGTGCCTTGTAGCTCAGTGTTCCAACTGGAGTAGAACACAATTTTTTTTTATTCCAAAGCATATCCAAAGTCTGTATTGGGAGAGAAAAAAACAGGTGGTTTAAACACAAATTTATAAACAGCATTCAAAAATACAGTTCAAACTTACCCCCTAGCTACTTTGACATCCATGTTTTTGTCAAAGAATATTTTAGCGAGTCTGATATCCCTATGGGCTATGCCCAAAGAGTGGCAATAGGAAATGGCTTGACATATCTGGTTGAAAACATATCGACCCTCAGCTTCTAATATGTTGGAATGTCTTGACATCATGTAATCCAGAAGACTGCCATTTTCAGCTATCTCAGTAACAAAGAAGCATCGACGTTCAGTTTCCACAATCTGGTAAATGCCAATGATGTTGGGATGAGAGACATTTTGGAGGATGGTGATCTCTCCTGGATATACTTGGCCAGGTCTTCTTTATCCACCTTGGCTTCATCGATAATCTTGATGGCGACCTAATAGATAAGTGACTACAAAACCAAATTTATATACACAAACTATAAGAATCCTCACCATTTAACATTGAAATGGAGACCATGCAGCTTTCACTTTGGCATAAGCTCCACTTCCCAATGTTTTTCCTACAGTATATATCCCAGAGCTTGAACACAGGGAACTGATTTTGAGGAACACCTTAGATATTTTTTTGGGCCTCGTAATCTTGAAGTGTAGCTAGCCATATCCAATTTTAGAATTCTCCCGAATACCTTACAATAGCATTAAAACTGCATCCCCAAAATATTGGAAATAGAACAGCGTTTAGCTTACTAAAACGCGAAGTATCTACGTGGTTGCTTACGCATGGGCTAGCAATAACTTTAGCTATCCTTTACCATTTCAATGGTGAAGAAAGCGAAGTAGTAGGTAAAGGGTCTTGCTACGCCAGACTTGTGAATTAGGTTATAAAATACCAAATTGCTGGAATTTTAACGTATTTATTTGAAATATCTAAACCATGTACGATAGGCGAGGTTAGCTAGGTTGTGTAAAGGGTTTGACTTTGCCAGACTTCTCTTCATAGGATGGTGGTAGACTGCTATTCCACTGTTATTATTGTAAAATAAAAGGGTTATTATAAGGTCTCATGTAACCAAACTACTAATCTAAGGAATTTAAGCTGCCAAACTTTCAAATCTTTGGTGACTGTCATTCCACCGAACTGCAGCTTTATTTCGATCAGCAACTACACCCTCCACCATTATAATAAATAAAAAAAGAAGCACAGTTTGGGGGGGGGGGGGGGGGGGGAGCTTTTAGCACTACAGTATTAATTTGACTAGTTTGTAACACTATCGCTTTTTTAAAATGTAGCAGCTTAATGCTTGCCCAAAGAATATGGGAACAAGAACATACCAGTAAGGAATTACATTCCAATGCACATTCATAAAGCCTAATTCTACCTTTCTAATTTTGCTGCCTCAAACATAAAAAGAAAGTTTGTACGTATAGTCACACAGGAACACAAGTTGTTATTAAATAATGCATAATCGAATGTGGGGAGGTTTCTTATTTTTGTACTTGGTCTGGCTTTTTTGTACATTAGGCACTGCTGTGGTGAGCATACTGAATGAAGAAATCTGATAACTGGTTCATAAAGTCTTGGTATTTCTTGCTCTCACAGCACTAGTTCTAATCCACAGAGAAGTTAATTCATACCTCCATAGTTGAATAAACCAATGCCTCAACATACTTTCATGGAGTCAAAAAAAAAGTCTCAAGACACCATTTCAGGGCATTAGTCCAGCAAAAACACATGAAAATACAAATGTCTGTCTGTCTGTCTGTCTGTCTGTCTGGGATGTGTAAGTCAGAAAAATAGAAGCTATGGTTGCCTTTTCAGCATCTTCTCTTAATATTTGGCATGCTTGTGTGCTGTACAATGTTGAGGCTGGAATCGAATTGCAGCATTTAATGTATACCGCACCAGCCAATATTCATACAGCTTCAAAATTTCTCCTTGTATTACAATGGACTGGCCTGAGCTTCTGTCTCAAGTATAATTTTCTAGGAAGTTCACTGAGTAGGTAAAGAATCTGGGGGATTTTTCACTCATTGTTTGTTTGTATGTTCTATTGACGAATGTAATTAGCTACTTGGCTAGCCAGTGGACATGCATATAGTTTGTATATGCATTCTATGGGCATGAATATAATGGAGTTCTGTTGTTAGCGTATTTATTGCCAAATGACTTGTTTTCACACAGCAAGTCATTATTACTTCCATTCAGCAACAAACATTAATAGAAACCAGTGCTTGGTTTAAAATTTAAAAAATCATTCACATCATAATTAGCATTCTCAATCATTAGTACAGACAGTGTATACATGGATGACCAGCATAAAAGAATTTTGTGGCTATTCATTTACAATGCAAATTACACATACACACTTTCAGGTTTATTAATAGTGTCATCACCATCAAAACTATAGTTAATCACTTTCAAGTTTGTGCATGCAGTAGTGTCAACTGTTTTCTGGAGCATTTCCACAGCAGTTTTCTTCTGGTAGGATGATGTAGCTGAAGAATAGTCTGAAGGTGTTTGCTCATCCATGTTAGCGAGAATAAACGAGTCATTACAAATATTTGGTCCTTGTAGACTACTACTGTTATTACTACTGTGAGCAGGACTGAAGTAGAATTCACAGTCATTTAGTTCACCAATATTAGCATATTTGGACCACAAATTCCCACTGGCTGAGACATCAGGTGCTTGGCAAGAATACTTGAATTCGATGGGGCTGTGCTGCCTGGTGAATCGGTATGAGCTACCGGAGAAAAAATTAGATTCATTTCTTTGACTAGCATTTGCAGCTTTTTGAGATAAACTATCCTTTATATATAGCTCTATTTTATGGTTGTCATCACTGTGACCACTCAGATTCAACTCAATTGAACTTTCACAAGAGCCGGCTTCTGCTGGAGCAACTTCTGTGCTACGGTTGCGCAAATATACCACAGTATGAATGGACTCAGATGTTTTGTTAGAATTGATATTATCATGACTGGGATTGAACTCGTAAGAAATAACATCCTCCGAGTATAAGCTGCACTGGTCTTCATCGATAATGGTGGCGGTGTTCTTTGAATTCTGCTGCGATTGGTAACTACAGTTTGGAAAGCGAGACACATCAGGATTGTGCTCACAAATTTCTGTGGGGAAGTAATCATCAGGAAATGCTCCATCTTGTTCTCGATCATTACTATACAGTGTTGCCTTCTGGTGATTATTTTCAATTATGTAGTCTGTTTTGTGGCCTTCTGTGAGATGTTGTAAACAAAATGGTTGGACAGCAAAGTCATTGCTGATATATTCATTAAGTGAGCCTCTAGGAATATAGCCAAGTGAGTCTTTGTATGGAGTGGATTGAGAAGATGAGGCACTTTCTGCGACTTGACTGTGAACAGACAAATAACTAGATCCTGCAGGACTGCTTCCTAGACAGAGTGGGTGTAATTTCTCAGCTTCGTAATGTGATCTCTCATCAACAAGTGAAGGTGTGTGAGCAGGTAAGTTAGAGATTTCTCTTTCCAGATATTCCATTAATTCATTCATCTCTGTTCCATTTGAAATATCAGAATTGCTTGTTGGTTTTGGTAGGTGACCACTTTTTGCACCTTCTTCACTGTCCACACACTCATTTTTCTCAACCAGTAGTTGACCATGACTGCTAGTATTTGAGGATTTAGTCTTATTCCCAAAGTAATAAGCATCAAATACACTAAGTTGGGATCCTGATGGAGTTGCTGCAAGCATCTTTGAAGGAACTGGTTGGACCTCCAAATCAACCTTATACAACATAAACAAACAAATACTAACACCGCTGACGTCATAAACATAACAACAATAAACTTAACAACAACTAGAATTCAGGTACTCACAGTGATGTCATCAATGTACAGTGATGTGTCTTTGTAAGGAAGTTTGGCCTTGTCCGAGTTCAGTCTACAAGGACACACATCGGCACACACACAGTGAATGCACATTAATTTCATTGGTTGAGCTTGTGACCAAATCTAACAAAAGTATTTTCTGTTCAGTGCATCCTTCACTGGTAAGGGTTTTTGTTCAAGTATGTAATAGTAACAAATCTCTCACAATAGCCACTATCAGAAAGCTATCTAGGATTTATTACCACAGAAGTGTAAGTTCCCATGACCAATATTAGTATTTCATCATCTTGCCATTGACAGCGTTAAGTAAGTCATTTAGTAAGTTTGAAGACAGGTATCAAGATAACCCTACTTTTGCATTATTAGATTGTAAATGAGTTTTGCCAGTCATGTGGGAAGTCTTATTGGTTGGATGATCCTTTTACTCAGACTTTTCAACAGAAAATTCAAATTTTATTGATAAATAGAAATTGACTACAGTATTTAAAATTCACCTGTATCATGTATGTATTACAATATTCACTTAGAATTACAAAAATAGAGTAACATACTTGAAGTATATCCATCGACACAGTAATATAGCAGCAATGACAGGGATAACAATAGCCACAAGAATTGAGACAGACACTGTGATAGAAATTCTCACTGCAAAAAATAATACAATAAAAATAAATGTAAGTTGTTTTATTTATTTATGTAGTTCTATCTAATGACCACCATAGCATGTGGATTACTTTTCTGTTGTTAAGTGCTTCATTAGTGTACTTACCGTATGATATAAACATATTTGAGGTGGAAGTGCTCTGAGTGCTTCCAAATAGTTCAGAAACAAGTGGTGTATCTGAAGTGCCATTACTAGACATCCTCTGACCACTCCCATCTTCGCTTGGTACGTCATTAGCTGTCACTGTTTCCACTGAGACTGCAGTTGGAGTAGTGACGGCCTCTATATACATATATATATATAATATATACATCAATATATTATATGGCACATGTATAATAAAATTTGTTCTATTTGTTAAACCTGGTATAATTGTTACTACGGAAATGTACATGTTTTAAAATATGTGACTTCCTTTATTTTGGAATGAATTATTATATCACACAGAAAAAGAAAACTGCTAAAATTGATAACTATAAGTTATTATCAAGCCTTATCAATAGCAAGGTCAAGGTTATGTTAGTATAAAAGAGATCTAATACTTTTTAATTTGCTATATTATATTATTATGAACTTACCAGTAATGCATTTCATAGGGTCAAAGCTTTTATATGTTTGTATTAGATATTCATTATCAATGTAAAATGAAAAACAGCCAAATACTTTGCAGTATCTGCTTTCCTTCGTAGTAGGAAGATTCAGCATTGAGCCATATATTGTACCATTCTCCAGCCCAGCTGCCAGTGGAATAGCTGCATTAGTTAGGTCATAATAATAGATAGTTTCACCCTGCAAAGTAGAGGAGGTGTGTGCATATATATGTGCATGTATTAAAATTGTTGGAAATCTCTTTAGTCTTATTTACTACTCACTGGCTTCCTAATGCAAGGACTAAAACATTCCACGTAAATTTCCAGGCTAGTCAGGCCAAACATCTCATACTTCACATCTCGAGTGTCGTAATTAATAATGTAATCTGTCCCTGAGCAATTCAGCATGAGATTTCCACTGGTATCATCTAGATATTGATATTAAAAGAATAGTAACAACACTTCTGAGGTCTATAGAGAATACTTTGGAATAATAAACAGGAAAGAAGGACGCAGACACAATGGCTACTTACTGCGTTGTTCGCCTTGACATTTCTTGGGTTCAGGGTTTACACAGGTGGCAGTGCCAGCGTCTCTACTCCCAAGTGTCAATCTTGACAGCGCCAGCAACAACAACAGGACTACCGACATAATAAAAAAATGACGTCGGAAATCGATAGCTCGACTACTCGTTAATGATTTTTATAGGATTTGCCAATCGGCGCGCGCATTAATGGACACGCACATTAGATCCGGGTGAGTGCTCACCGCATTATGCGGGTAATGGAATCTTCAACAGCACGCAGCTTTTGCAATTATAAAATAAAAATAAATAAATAAATAAATAAAATAAAAAAGAAGGAAACTATAAGATGTTTATCCTAACCCGTGGATTGAATTTCTGCAACTAACTTTCCTCTTTCTATTATTTTATGCTTTGGACTTCACTTGTTCTTCTTTTTTTTTAATCCAGATTGTAGTAGTCATGCTTGTTGGTCTTCCTTGAGCAAACATACATAAATGAGGTGTTGTTGTAAACTGAAGTGTGTAAAGTCATATAACATCACTATGCTTCATTGTTAGAATCACTTTAGTGGACAAGTCCTTGTTGTGATTTTATGGCAAGTGAATAAATCTCAGTGTGTGCTAGATTATGGAATGCCTTAGTATTGAAAAGTCCTTTTGATGTGTAACGTATCCATCACCTTAACCAATCGCACCAAAATATTGTGATAAGCTGGAACCTTTTTCAACCAACAAAGTGCAACCTCTTATTGTGTGGAGACAACTTGAATGGGAAGTAGGTTACCACATTATATCCTTTGAGAGGATGGTGCCACTGATCAGGAGCTGGATAGGTGAACTTGGGGTGAAGGCTGAGGTGAGGCTGCCAGAGGCTGATGGTTTTAACTGGTACGTCAACCACCACAAGTGAGGGTGAAAAGATCTGGCTTTGGAACCCTATCAGACTCTGGTGGTAGTTTGAATTTTCTTTGAATGAAGGGTAAGTGGTTAGAGGGTTGATAAAAGGTGATAAAACTTTGTTTAAAGACTAAATGAACTGTGCGACAAATAAAACCCTATTACTGGGCCATCCTATTCCTTCAAAGCTCTTCAGCTCTATTTTAATAATTGTCAACATAGACATACCAGAAACTAGAGTAGAAAAATATCTAAACTATTGTGTTAATCTAATAATTTTTATCCAATGATTTTTAATGCTTCAAAATGATTATGTAGTTACAAATATAAAGGTAATGGGTCAGCATAATTCGATTACCACACTCTATAATTACATTGCTATAAGAATCTGTGTGCTGTCACCTTATATTATGTATTACTGTGTGTAAGTGTATACAGCTCTACAAAAGAGTTGCTGGTGTAACATGGTTGCCTGGCAACTAAAAATAATGGCAGCTACTTTTTTGTAAAAATTTTTTTTGGCATTGAGTATAGTATGAATGTATTAGAAATGGCCACAAATACAACTTATAGCATAGCAGTTCTTGTTCTTTCAGTAAGTGCAATATATGAGTAGTATTAATTATCTTCGTCGGTTCAACTGTTAGTTGTGGTTCAATATTTACCTTAAAGGAAGCTTAACTTTGAATGGGCAATTATTTCCCTTATTGTTTTCAAAGTAAACTGATTGGAGTTGTTAGGTAGTTAGTTCAAGAAACAAGTCTCTGTGTGTCGGGGACAGTGTAAGTTACCTACTACTTCTAGCTTAGTACATAGCTATAGTGTGTAAGAAAAAGGACTTCACAGTGGCGTAGGAAGAGGGCGGGGGAGGGGGGGTGATTCGGGGGCTGGGGTCCCCCCATAATTTTGGGGCACAATCTAGCGAGGTGATTTCTCGCATGTACACTTTGAAACGACAAAAAACATGCCCTTGGAGCCCCACTATACTAAAATATCTTCCTACACCACTGCTTCATTAATTAGCGCAGAATTAAAATAGCTTGCCACTTTTAAAGTTGACTGAGTAGAGAATTCATATAGCTAGAAACATTAATTATTTCATTCCAATGGCCTGATCTACCATGTGATTAAATTTAGCTTTTGCAGAAAATGAATTCCATAAAAATGTGCAAGTATTTATATCCTTTGTTGCGTTTTGTCAGCCACATTAATAAATGAACTACAGCAAGACTGAAGGAAGCCTTGAGGCACCTCCGCTAATGAGTAAGAGCGAGGGTGGGGCTGCCGCTGGTGCTCGTTTATTTGGAATTAGTTCCGCCTCCTCGCTTGGTTGAGAACAACGGCTACAAACTTTCTGAACCGGTGCTCTGCGTTTCTGAAAGTATGGACGGAGCCGGGAGCGTAGCCTGGTGGGGATTTTCTCCCCCTTGGAGTGCTGGGGACGGTAAGGAAGACAGAAGGATGGAAATAGTGGAGTAAAAAAACCTTAAACCACACCTTGCCCTCATAGCCGTGTGTATCAATACAAGTGTACTAGCTATATTGCTCATTGTCTAGCGTATGCACCCATTCAAAGTTGTAATGCATGAAATTAGCAAGCTCTCTACTAAAGTCTTGTAGTTTGTCTTTCCCCCCCCACTTTCTCTCTCACGCCCTTCTCCAACCCCCCCTCCCCCCCCCCCCCCCCCTCCCCTCCCCAGCCACCCCCCACCGGATTTATTCTTTTTTCTTCGGCTAGCAATACAGTATTCAGCAGGAAATTGTCAAGTAAAGTTATGGTGATGGTATTGTACATCTGTCTATGTATATGTATGTTCAATTATTATCATTATTATTATTATTATTATTATTATTATTGCAACTTTTCTCGTTCTAGCAGCCAATATTATATTAATTAAAACTTAACCCAACGTTTCAACTTCTTGCCAAAGTCAAATTCTTAGTGTTGATATAATAAACACAATGTACCACTGAGTCCATCCATAGTGTACGGTATACCCTATAGCTGTGGTAAAGGTGAAACGAATAGAAGGCTAAACCAGAGAGTGAAAGAACATCAGGATGCTTGCAAGAGAGGTGATGAGAAGGTTTCAGCCATTGCTGAACATGCTTGGCGGCATCATCACCCCATTAAATGGGAAGAGGTAAGAGTTGTAGACAGAACCAGTAAGAATTGTGAGTTAAAGATCAAGGAAGCTCTACACATACAGATAACACCAGACAACAATAAGTTAAACAGAGACATAAGTTTAGAGCTTCCAGGATGCTGGCTGTCCATGCTGCATGCAAATCACCTTTCAGGATATAATAAACAGTAAGCGTACCCCAGAAATATTGCTGTTTACATTGTGTTTATTATATCACGACAGAAAGTTTGATCTCAGTTGACCCCTGAAGAGGACTTCGGTAGAAATTGAAATGTTGGGTTAACTTTTAATTAACATAATATTGGCTGTTAGAACGAGAAAATTTGCTAATATTATAATTATTTCAGCCGAGAGTGACCGAATTATTATTATTATTATTATTATTGTTATTATTATTATTGTTATTATTATTATTGTTACTATATCTATTATTATTTATTATTATTTATTATTATAATTCGATTCTTAATGCACAGAATGCAGCTGCTATTTTTCCCTCAGGAGTCATGTGTAAAAATGACAGTATGAAAGTTCCATTGTCAGCGTACTTTATGTGGTAGTTGGGGTGCAGTGTTTGGTTTAACTTGCACGGAGTTCTACCCACAAGGACCTGATTAACCACAAATCTCAGATTAGAATGGAACTTGTGGAATGGGCCACACAATAAGTGTATTATGTGATCAGGTGCTGGCAAAAATTACGATTCAAGCCACGCTGTTATCTGTATCACCTCTTGCAGATGCTGGGGCCCGTGGTGCTGGTGATGGTCGGCCATGTTGCTGTGGCAGAGAGAGTCATGTCCTGCTGGTAGGAGCCGCTGATCTGAGACATGTCCTCAAGTCTATGGCTTCTTATCCAACTTCTACTCACGTATGTTTGTGTGTGCGTCAGTCCGTGCATTTGTGAGTGTTGGAGCCAGTGCTAGCATTTTAGCACGTACTTGTGCCAAACCTGCTTGCTTGCAAGAACTTCTGTGTCTCATAAACTGGATAGTTGAATGGAAAGAACACACGCACACACATACACACACATACAAGCACACATACATACACACATAATACATAATACACATATACACACACATACAAATACACATATACACACACACAAATACACATAATACACACATACATGCATACACACACAATACACACACACACACACACATAATGCACACATACATATATACACATACATACACGCACTCACACCTACTAACTTTCCACCACATCTCAACGACATCAGATGATATCACTTATGTCAAGTGGATCTGGGAATAGGACTTTATACTACAGAAGTAATACAGGTATACAGGTACTGGGGGGGGGTTACGCACTCTCATATGATATTCTGGTTATATATTACTAGTGGTACACAAGTAATCCAGTGACAGTGAGTGAACTGCCCAGCAAACGTTTTTTTGAGAAATTGACGCAGGACAAGCTGTTAGCATATTCTGCTCACGGCAATACCGTATCAACTATTTCTTTCATACATTTAAATCCATTCTGGGTAAACTGTTGCCAGCGCCCACGTGGTGTAGTAAAATCTAGTCAGAGAGATATGTAAGAGAATAGCCTCATTCACACAGACAAGATGAACTGCTAGGAGTTGTAAGTGATTAACCATGGAACTGGCTGCTCTTATTGCTCTGCCCAGTTCTAGAAGAGAAGAGGTGTAAATAATCGTTTATACATAGCACATTCATGAAAATTCTAAATTTTAGACCTATACATGAACGCAATCCTCACATCTGTTGTTATGTTGTTACTACTCCAGGGATTGATCCAGGGAGGTGGGAGGAGGGGCTTTTTTTTTTTTGAGAATGCCAGGCCCTTCCCCCCCCCCCCCCCCCCCCCCACCCCACCCTCCCTTCCAGCCAAGTTAATATCATTACTATTACTGTAATGTTATTACTACTACTACTAAAACATCAGTTTAACTTTGCTTTAGTCGTTGTTGCTGGTATTGTACGGCTTAACTATTTAGTTAGTTTGCAAATTTACAGTAAACAACAACAAAATCTAAGCTGGCAAATTTATCTAGTCAAATAGCAACCATCTATTTTAAAATAATTTTTTTTTTTACTTTCGTTTAGCAACTTTTTATTTATTTATTTATTTTTTTTAGATAATCATTTTGGATTATTCATCACTTAACAAGAATATTTGCATTCTTACTTACCTACTGTTATTAGTTCCCAGTTAATGTACAAACATTTGAGTGATGTTTAATTTAGAGTGCAGTACCAGTACCACTTTAAATTAAAAGTACATTTCTGTACATTTAGTATTTATTGGAGAAGTTGACATTACAATCAAGTACTCTCTCTCTCTCTCTCTATATATCTATCTATCGGTCTGTCTGTCTATCTATCTATCTCTCTATTCATGGCTTTTCATTATGGTTTCATTATTTTTACATGTATGACATTCTGCTTAGTATTTGTTTTATTCTATATTGTTAACTAATTACCGTACATAAACGTAATGTGATTTATAGTATGATTTATTTATTTATATTTTATGTAGTTTGTTGTATTGGAGAGTTGCCTGGAGGTGTATGCTCGCCACATGCTCTTCTTAAAGCTGCTCACAGAGCCTTCCGAACAGTTTGGTTTACAAGGTGAGAATATCTTAATATTTTATGTAGCATTATTTCTCTGTGAGAGAGTTATTGGATTTCAGAGATGGTTGTTACTTGTTTATCACCACATACAAATTTTCAAAATGCAAATTCTATAGCAGGTCACATGCACCTGGCAGAGCCAGGATGCCTGTGCACTAAGTAGGCACTATGAGCCCTGATAGACACAGATGTGTCACCACTCGTCATTGATAACTGTGATTTAGTCTGTCACTTGTGGCATAGAAGCATCATCCGATACCTTTCAAAGTCAAGGCGTGTATGATGTCCTGAGTTCAAGCCCCATTCTGGCAACATTCCATCTGGTTTTCTTCCTCTGCCTCCTACCAGCCCCACCAGTCCACTGAGCTGTGATTGGGTACCTGGCATTTGCTAGGATGCAAATTCAAGGCTGTTCTCATGAAATGGCAATGGTCCAGGTGGGACTTCGGGTGCCCTCACCACTTGCTGTGAGAAAAGGCCTGTTCTCCTGCGAGTTCCTAGCCTGACTTCAAAAGCTTAGCTTATGTACATTGTCTTGCTTTCGTCTGAATGCTCTCTCACACACACTACACTGGTATGGCTTATCTGTAGCTGTACTGCTACCACTGTTCTCAATACTGTCTTCCACACGTGTCCTTCTTCTCCTCTCATCCTCTGCCACTCTAGCCTCAGTCACATCCTCGAGTCCTGTCCTGCAACTTCTCCTCCAACCACTCCTGTCCTGTGCCAACTGATACCACCTCCTCTCATCAATATTAAACTTTTTCAAATCTTTTCTGACACGATCTTACCATCTCATTCTGGTCCCATGTGCAGGGCGGCGCTGAGGCAGCCAACCAAACAGTATCTTCTTGGGCAGTCAAGCTTGGGATAATAGGAACACTTGGGCTCCATAGCCTAATGAAATCCTATTACAAGATGACTCATAATAAATACCAATCTCTAATAATTTTATTCTTTTGATTACATTGATAAATATTCAACTTACTCAAATTAAACTTTTAGAAGAGCTGGAATATCCGCTAACAATACATATTAGCTTCGAACAACTTCGGTCATCCATTCTTGCCAGGTGGCCCAGCCATCTCAGTCGTCTCGCTACAACTATATCTTCCACACACACACACACACACACACATGCACACACACGCACACACACACACACACCACACACACACACACATGCACCACACCTGTTGTGCAGGCCTAGCAGAACCTCCACGAACATTCAGAAGAATATTTAACTATACTACGCATGCACTTTATTTTGTAAAGCTTCGCTGAGCACTCGCGGCCAGTTGCGGTTCATGCCCATACCAACCGTTGCTATAAGTATTGTATTCTCTAATTAGTTCTCAGTTATTGTTCCTAGTGTGAGTATCTCTCATTATCAAACCAGTGAAGTTGTAACTACCGACCCATCCCAGCTAGCTGATTATCCAGACTAGCTCACATCGAGTTCTCTAGTCGATAATCCAACCTCATGAAAGTTACTGCCACAAGGTTGCCAATCCGACAGCGAGCCTTGTACCGGGAAGACGATAGGGCAGCAAAGTCCTTCCCATTAGGTCCCCTTACTGGCTACACAGCTAGGCCCGAATTTACAACTCAAGCTGCCTTTCCCAACTGGTGTAGTACATTTACCATATGAGAAAAAAGAAAAAGAAAAAGACATTAAATATACAAAAAGTTCAGGCTACCGTCCAGGGAGGGGGTATGGTGGGGAGACGGTGGGGCCACAGCGATGCATTGCCCCGCCATAAAGCAACTGCCACGCGGCCAAACAGGTGACTGGTAGTTGGGGTGGAGTCAGAAGTGCCGCAGCGATTCTCGATGGCCCTGCTGATGTTGGTGATGGTGCGGATGGTGTCCTCAGCCAGCCCACCTAGTGTCTCAGCCACCAGAGGGACGAAGTCCGTCCCGGAAGAGTGGCATGCTGAGCGGTTGGCTGCAAGCGTCAGTGCGAGCGAGATCACCTGTGTATGTTGTTCTTTCACTAAAAAATTGTATGGCCGTCTTCTTTGGGTTAAACTTGCTAATTATCCACGTGTACACATGTATAGTTTACAAAGTGTGTGTGAGAGAGAGTATGAGAGTCCGTGTGAACCAGTAGATTGCACCATTATTTTGTCACCTCTAATTGGCGAGCGAGCGTAGCGAGCGAGACACTTACAGGGGTAACACAATCGAAAATCGGGGATGTTTGTTTATTTATTTATTTGTATATATGTTTGGACGTACGTATGTCATTTTGTACTTTGACCCTCGCGCTTTTGTGTTAGTTAGGTGGTCGACCCCGTCCCAAATTGCACTAAACAGAATCCTCTGGTTTAGCGATCAGTACCCGTATCACCCTAGAAATTGAATTGTTTACCGTTTTGAATTCTTTTGCGGGTGCAGTTAAAACTTGAAAACTTAAGGGACTTCCATTTCTATTCCAGTTAGTGGCGGTGGTAAGTCAATGAGCTCTTTGTCATGGTTATAAGCTGTGCGCAACAGTATTTACTTGAAAATACATTGTCCACTAGTCTGTGTAGGTGCATGTCCAGTTGTGTCAAAGCATAGTGTGTTACAACCACTACTTAGCTAAAGAATATCACAAAGAAAACTTTTGATTAACGTGTATTGTTTTCTTGTTGTTTTTTTCCTTCAATTCAAGCAGTTGCAGAGAGTTGTTACTATGGCACTGAAATCCCTTTACCGTGTATGCGAAATTTAAAACCTGGACCTTATTTTCAGTAGCTTCAGTGTTAGAAGTCAAAGTCATTCATATAACAATAGTATAGTCTTTAGGCTCGCTCGCCATTTGTGCTGAAGCACATCACTAGTAAATATTTCCCAATTATCGACTCTTACCTTTCTGCACTTCTTTTCTACTTTGCATGAGCTAAACAGGCTTACAATTGGCCACTGCCTGGGGCAGCATCCTATCAAGTAGCCCTAGGTCATTTCCTGAATCCTTTTATATTGTGCTGTGTGTGTGTTTGTTGTGGATGGTTACTTCAAGAAGTCTCGTTTGGGGAGAGCTGATGGATGGAATATAAATAAGAGATCATCTTTTTGTGACAGCACACACACCCAGCACACACATGGTGACATGTTGCGTACAGTGAAGATTACTTTCACCTGTGGGTGATAGGGGGGTTATTTAACTGACTAGTTATGATGGATAATATTGATGTGGTCTTATGAATAGAATATTCACTGCTTTGTAGCTGCAAGAACATCACCAGGTAGGAGACTGTTTTGTAAGGGTGCAGCTGTGATTTGTGAGCTGTCCCAGTTTGAAACTAGAAAGTATTTTACATTGCTTCCCACCCCCAATCTTACAGTAATTATGGGATGTCACTCTTATGCACAATAGTGTTACACCATCCTAGAGATGTTAACTTACTGTAAGTATTAACTGAATTGAACTTTTTTTTTTTAAGTAATTATGTAAATCACCAGTCATATCATTTAATTTGGTTTGGTGCTTTGGTGGGTGGGTCTAATGGAGATTGACTGAGCTTGATTGAGCTTAGCCGAATCTACGTATATGCTGCCACTTTTTTCTTTTTTCTTTTTTTCTTTTTTTTTTTTCTTTTTTTTTTTTTACAGAGAAGGTGGAGCTTTTTCTCGAGATATTTGGCAATAGTTTGGTCCGCCCTCAAACTGCTGAGTACATCAAAAGTTCGTCTGCTCAATTAATCAAGTGAGTTTAGTTGTATTGCTCTGTCTTGGTAGATGAAATGTGAGGATTCGAGTTTGTATGATTGAGCGATTGCTCGTGTTTGGATCTACACTGAGTCATGTTGAATTGTGGGTTGGTAGATGATGGATGGTATTGAAGCTTACAGTTGAGATAGCAAATAAAGAGAACAAAGTTAAAGTCACTTCACTCTCAAGTCACTTATTGTAAGCATGCGTGTCATTGAATGAAAGTTTTGAATTGTACGGGACAAAGTTGCGGATTTCTACAGTGAGAGCAGGTCAACATTTACACTTGTTGTGAATTGTTGCAGGCAAATCACAGATTTGGACTTCAGTTCGTCATGCCAACCCATCCTGGATTTATCCGAGCTCAAGGTTGGTGGTGTTTCTTTCACTCGCCAACAAGTGGCCGATGTAGCAGTAGCTGATATTGTGTGACTATAGCGCAAACAAAATCACTGCCTAAACACAATTTTAATATTAGTAGTGTTGTAGGTGTCAATTACCAATTACTGTTTAACAAATAGGGCATGAAGCCCAATGAACTAGTACAATATTCATTCATTAATCAAGTATGTTTTATCACAACCCATCTCACAGTGGTTTCATAATTTCCAGTGTAGTGTCCTAATCAGTAATTGTGTGGTTTATCACAGTTGGGTGACCACATACTAATTTATTGTACCAAATGTAATTGAAACAGTAATTGTTGTAATTGTAACCATTAGAATTTCTTGAGGCCCCTCAATTAATAATCATAATTGTAATGATTACTTTTTTGCTAGCTACTGTACGTAATTGTAATGATTACATTGCAGATGTAATCGTAGCAGCATCAAGTACGGTGCATAAGTTTCCCATTACAAAATGTATGGGAAAAATCGCTGTTCAATTAAAATCGCACAGGGAAAGTGAAATAGCGTCTCTACCTGTATTAGACGGAATGTTTTTCAACAGATTAGGAGGGGCCGTAGTTCCAGCGGAAGCTAATCCTGACATAAGGAAATAGTGAGTGAACGATGTAGTGTAGCTACAATTGCAAATGACTTTTTAAAAAGCTGACCTACTATTAGCGAGTGATAGCACGGGTAACCTGTGCTGTTAGGGATCAATTAATAGCACTTCGCCTCGTGCTATTACTCATTGGCGAGTGAGCGAGACACTCTCAGGGGTAACACAATTGAAAATCGGGGAAATTTGTTTGTTTTATATATAATATATATGTATGTGGACGTACGTATGTCATTTTTGACCCTCATGCATTTTTGTGTTAGCTCTGTTTTCGACCCCATCCCAAAATTCACTAAACAGATTCTTCTGACCCATATCACCCTAGTTGAATTGTTTACCGCTTTGAATTCTTTTGCGGGTGCAGTTAAAACTCAAAAACTTACTAGAGTTCCATTTCTATTCAAGGTAGTGGCGGTGGTAAGTTAATACGCTATTTGTCATAGTTATAAACCTTACGTAACAGTATTTACTTGAAAATTCATTGACCACTAGACTACTCACGAAGGTAAGTCTTGTGTAGGTATGTTCAGTTGTGGGAAAGTATTGTGTGTTACAACTACTACTTAGCTAAAGAATATCACACCTTTGCCCTGTGTGTGTGTGTGTGTGTGTGTGTGTGTGTGTGTGTGTGTGTGTGCCAAGTAAAAAAACTCCTGGACTTTTGTAGCTTGAGTGTTAGAAGTTATAATCAAACCAATAGTGTAGTTTTAGGCTCACTCCAATTTGTGCTCAAGCACATCACTAGTACATATGTATTTATTCCACCCTAGATATCTTCACAATGATATCTTTAATAGGTACATGACCCTGTGAAGATATTTCACCAGCAACAACTTTACCCTGTGAGTAGTGAAGATATTTAGTGTGGAATAAATCACTTATACTCCGTCAGAGTGATATGGCTAGTTATTACACTCTCAAGGCTTTATTTTCACTAGACTCTGGCTTGGCTGCTCCATGAAATATTTCACCATATCACACTCTGACTCATGTAATAAGTACTATATATATAATAACAGTCCTGTTTTGCCTATTGCAATGCTCTTGTTCTTATTCAACCAAAAAACAAACAAAACAAAAACATGTCCAATACAGTTATTGCAGACAGGGTCACTCTCAATGCTGACTACAGAAATGAACTTTGTTCCATTTCTGCAGACTATGACTATTCTATACATACTACTCCTCACTGTATTTTGATACAAGGTCATGTTTTGTCCTCAGGCGATTTGGAGGGTGATGTCATATTTTCAGGGTGATATCACATTTTTTTAGGGTGATATCATATGGCAGTTACTAAACATAGTATATACTGTGTATGTTTGGAATTCCTGGCTGGAAACTTCTACAGTATATGGAGCAGCATTAGCATCTCAAGTAACTAAAATGCACAGTACATTAGCGGAAAAGCATTGTAATTGGCTTTTTTTTTTTTTTGTAGAGACTTTTCAATAAACAATATCTGGATAATGGGGAATTGAATTCTTGGTTTATTTATTTTATGTAGTTCAAAGAGAGAGACTTTCTGGAGGGAATTTTTAAATTTTGGGCGAGTTCTCATCCTTTTCCAATTGATCAGTTCTGGTAAGTTTCACAGCTGTCTGACGTCATTATGAATTCTTGTGGTGTAAAAATATGGAATGAAAATATCGAGTTCAGGTTTGTGTTATCTGTAATTTCTGGTAATTATATGTATAGAGAGTGGCTGGAGAGGTGTGAATGAGTTATTCATTCTATTGGCTTCTGTGATGTAGTGTAGGTTTACCACACACCACTGAAGTCAACTGAAGTGAGAAAGCTTGGTCTAATTTAGATACGATAAATGTACTCCCATACTGAAGTTCTCACCAAAACATTGTTTGAGGGTCTTGGAAGTCGTGGGTTGTCGTAGCTCAGTGGTTATACCACTGGTGGCTAAAGCCAGGGTTCCTGGGTTCGATTCCCCGGCGACAACTAAGATTTTTTTTTCCACATTTTTCCTTTGCTTCTCTCTAGACCCCTTTAAGTGAGAAAATTTCAATCTAGTTTTTATGATGGGTCAGAACTTGATAATTGTGATGATAAAGTTTCAATCCCACTAACTATGGCTCCTCTCCGGAGGGAGAGGTGTTTCCGGTTAACACCGAAAAGGTGTTGTGATGCACATAATTGGTGGTCTGTTGAATGTGAGACTGCAGCAAGCGGTACTACTCAACAGTATAAAGGTAAAATGTGAGAGTCTTGGAAGTCGAGGGTTGTCGTATCTCAGTGGTTAGAGCACTGCTGGGTTCGATTCCCCCGTGACAACTAAGATTTGTTCACATTTTGCCTTTGCTTCTCTCTAGACCCCTTTAACCCTTTCGTTCCCAATCCCGCTTAAAAGCGGGTGAAGACCGGTTGGCTTCTCCGAATTTTTAAAAATAGTTACTTTATAGCTAGAACCTTCAGATTGCATACACAGGTTCCCAATGCATTGGAGAAGCATCTAAAGTAGCTTTCAGCCAGGACTGCTTCGACAGTACCTCACAGCAGTTGCGTTTATTTCTTCCTCGGCAAAAAAACAACAACATCGGTTCTCCGTCGAATTAAAAAAAAGTTACCTTCTTCACAGCAGCTTCATTTATGGATCCAGTTATCTCCAGAGCTTTGTAGAAGCAGTAAAAAATTGCTTGAGCCCAGTAGCCTTCCATAACACATTGAAACAACCGCTTCTTTGCCGACCAAGACTTTGCGGTTTGACGTACTGTCTTCTACCTTTTTTATAAAATCGGGAGTTCAACTGGGGGCCTCCCCATTACGTACAGTCTTAGGTAATGCTTATTACATCATAGGAAAAAAGTGAGCGTGTTGTGTGATCCAGGTAACTATGCAAAAAAAAAAATTTTTTTCGAAGTCAGTTTGGAAAGATGGCGTCTACGGTTACAGTGCTGTGGAAGTTTTAGACTTGCTTGATACTGACTCTAGCGACTCAGGATCAAGCGGAGAGGAGGGAGACGACATCTAGGGCTATAGGAGGCCCTGTATCAGGGTTGGTGGACCAGACCCCGTCAACTCTGATACTGACAATGGGAGTCAAGAAGATGGTCGAGGTAAGCTTGTCTTTCTCTTGTCTTTCTCTTGAAAACTAGCAAGCTTCTGTTGTGGAAAGGACTTATTTATAGCTATATTGAGATAGAAAAAGCTGTTTAGCTATAATATATATATATTTCATTGCGTTTTGAGATTTGAAAGTGGGTTGTGGTTTTTTGAACAATTTCAAATTTTCAAAAAAATTTAATTATTTTTTACCACATGTACTACTAGGACCAGATGTGTATGCAGTCACCGACCCGATTGTGAAGAGGACGCAGATGAGGCAACAGGAGCAGAGTCTTCCAGTGATGAAGGAGAAGATGCCGGACCTGGCGAAGTACACTCGGAGCCCCATCCCCCCACCCCCCAAACAAAAATCCTGTATGAAACCACATACAATACATCATAAAGTTGCAATTATATAGGATCATGAATAATTTGTTGTTTGTATTACAAATATCTTTGTTGTTTGTGTTTTTGTGTACATATGAAATTGTTTTGTAGTGGAGCTCGACGTCCGATGGCATATGTTCCTTGTGGACACTCATAGATGTCTCCTACATGATCACAATCAGCACCAAACACAACAAACAACATATTTTATTGTTGAACTGATATAATATTGGTATAAAATACATCAAACAATATTATTTCTATTTTTTTTTTATTGATGGAAAAAGTGGAATTTTTTGGGGAAAATGTTTTTTTTTTTGAAGTATTAGTAGATGGCCTAAATATTATTCAATTTTCTCAATCAAAAAATGAGGGGAATCCCAAACTCTTGGTCTATTTAGTGATATATGGTTGCTATGGGGTTTTCCCAGCCAGCATCGAGTTAAAAAAATAAAACGGTAATGCTCTATTCCGCGGTAGAAGATTAGATTTTTCCGCGCGTCCAAACAATTCTGGAACGAGAGGAAAGTTTCAATCTATTATTTTAAAAGCGCTACATAACTCAAACATACTGTTTGCCAGAAGCCATGAGTTTCACTTGAGCCTAATGGGATAGATTTGTTGGTTCAAAACTAAAAGTGACGTCAACATGAACATTGTTAGGTGTTTTTTTTCCAGTTTTTATTTTTTTTTGGTGCTAGAATTCTTTATATGTTATTGTGACGAACAGATTCCACTGATTAGTCTACGTCATTTCTAGTCATATTTAGTATTAGTTTATTCCGTTGTCGTGGAGGTTGGATTTGGGTTTCTAAGGATCAATTCCTATTCTATAATTTCAGGAATAGCCGGGTAAGGAGTTACCTGGGTGGTCGCTATGACAGCAGACAAGGAGTGTTTGACTGGGACTATCACATGAAGCTGGCAGACCTGGTGAGTTAAATTACAAGAAATAAGAGGGATCAGTCCTGAGATTAAACTTCTTAATTTCAGCACACATGTGTGAGAGTGTTTACTGTTCATCCGGTCAATACAAGTGGTGATGTACTCACTTTTTGAAAATTAGGAGTGCGGTAGCATAAAGTATTTTTTATTTTTTCCCTCTCCTGCTCTCTTTACTGAGCCATCTCAGTTTTACTTATTCCTCTCTTTAGCTCGTAGATTCCCTCCTCCTCCTTGTCTGTCTCTCCTGCTTCTCAGTATCCCTGTCCACTTTGTTTCCTTATCACCTTCTAGAATGTGACAACGCTTTACCCAGCCACAATGCGGCGCTTGATGTACAAAGTGTAGCAAATTTGAAATGAAATAGCACAAGGTATTTTTGTGTATTCTGGTGTATTTTTTTAGTCACATCAGTCAGCCTTTTCTCACCTGCTTTTAATTTTTCTTGTCCTTTGCATTGTCCTGCTTCACTGCCTGTCTTCTACACATAGTTTGTGGTGGATTGTTTGGCTGTTGTATGTATGTATGTATGTATGTATGTAGTGAATACTTGCAGCAAATGAATAATACAGACACCCAGTCAGCGTTCAGTGTTCATTTGCAAGGAATGCTAGGAAGAAAGAAAGTAGATGTTACAGGCGCTCCAAATTATTAAGCTGTTTGTTCCGGTCAGTTTAATGGGAAGTGTGCATAACAACAAGGTTGAGAGTCACTGGTTCAAACCCTGAAAGGAAGCTTTTTTTTTTCTTGTCAACTATTGAGCGAGGAAAACTTAATGCTTTACATACCCATTCAGGTAGCAACAACGCTTACTCATTCAAGTTGTGACATCACTTTACCAACTTGGATCAGCGAATGAATTATTCGTGAATGCACATGTCATTGTTGTCTACCCTACTGTCAAACAAGCGTAAAATGATGAAATGAGATAATTGCTACGTGTGTTATTAGTTACGTATAATTAACACTCCACTGATACTTATTTATGGCAAAGGGTTAAACATTTTGTGGTTGCTAGAGCACCCTCAAGTACTGGTCTTGTCTGCATATGTTCCATGGAGTGGATATCATTGTACAGTGTATGTATGTAATTTAGGTATATGGGTTTTATATGGTCCTGTCTGTAAGGTGGCATGGCAACTCAAAGGAGGGAGTGGTAGTGTCATGTTTTCTGTTGTGAACCTTTTTTCTGTACTTATTGACAGAAAAAAAAAGTTAAATTTGAACTGTTTATCTCTGTAGTACATACATTTGACAAATGATGTATTTTTTGAGTTTAGAGCAAGTTGGTCGATGCTAAGGAATACAAGAGTTGGAGAGAAGATGGCATAGCTTTCAAGGTGAGGAGAGTTGCTCTCTATGAGATTCCCAACAGAACACTGGCGTCAGGACTTCTTTACAAACAGGTATTTCTTGTTTAGCTAGGACCTCTGTCTTGCATTACTTGAAATGTGTGGTTGATGGATTTTGCCGCCTTGAAGGCACAGGGGTGGATCCACCAATTTTGTTAAGTGATCAGGCCAGGAAAAGGGTGTGGTCAACAAGGGCAAGTGTGAGAGTTTAATCAACTCAGCCAGGAATAAGAGTGTTTTTTTTGTTTGTTTGTTTTTAGTTGTAGAACAATTATTAACCCTGGACGTGCATGCACAAGAGAGTTCTAATGTATTTAGAGGTTATTGACAATCTATTGAATTACATTGCTTTGATCGTACCCAGAACGACAATTTAAGTCCTTTTATTGTGAGTTCTGAGAAAGCATAAAACAGTCAGCCGTTGGTGTAAATCCTTCTATCAACACGTAATCACATGAGTGAATAATTTCTTGCTGCCCGCAGTAATGTTGACATGTTCTCCACGCAATTTATCACGTACAGGATATTGACAAAACATCATTTTTGAATTTTTTTTTTTTTTTTGGTGTGTGTGTTTGTCCGTGTGTGTGTTGTGTGTGTTATGTGTCCGTGTGTGTGTGTTGTGTGTGTATGTGTGTGTGTGTGTTGTGTGTATGTGTCCATGTGTGTGTGTTGTGTGTGTGTGTGTTGTGTGTGTGTGTGTTGTGTGTGTGTGTCCGTGTGTGTGTGTGTACTGTGTGTGTGTTGTGTTTGTGTGTGTACATGCATGTATGTATTTGCAATACTGAGAAGTGTATGTGACTATTCAGTTAATGTTACAGTCTGTCTGCTTTCAATGGATTGATGCAAGTATCCTGCCACACAGTAGTGCTTGATGTATTATGAATGCAGTAGTATAAGGTCTATTTATTGGTGAGCGAGCGGAGCGAGCGAGACAGTATTAGGGGTGGATAATGCAAAATCGGGTATATGTATATATGTGTGTATGGATGGTACGTATGCCCCTTAAACGCGCGCGTGGGAAACTTTTTTCTCCAAAAAAGCACGGCTTTTTAGGCTTGACCCCAGTTTATTCTGAAACTACAGTATTAAGCAAGCCTTACTTTATACTTAAGCGCAGAAGTGTGAGAAAATTCCTGCGAAAACGCTTGCTTTTCAAGAAACAAACAGTTGATTCGACCAGTTACTATGGCATTGAAGACCCTTTTCCAGACTTAATTTCAAAACTTCGCCGTTTTAGGGGGATACGGAGTGCCGATTGTTGGTTGTCAAGAGCCATTGGTAGTCAGAATGCCGTAGTATTAATGCTAAGGAAGCTACTACTACTCGAGGGAAGCTGAGGTAAGTATGTAATTCCATATTTTGTTAGCTAAATATGCAAAAATAGCTCTGGCCTTTCTTTTATGTAGCTAAGAGCTAAGTGACTGGTATATTCAAATAGTCAGAATGGCTCATATTTGGTACTACAAAAGTTACCATTGCTCAAGAAAAAAGTAATTTTGTATTTGTGTGCTAAAATTGATTGTCTTTTGTTTTTGTAGCTGAGAGCTTGTTGTCAAGAATTCGAGGTAAGATAGTCAAAGTAACTTCAATTTGATACTACAGAAGTTATCAATACTCAGGAAATTGAGGTAAGTTATTTCCATATTTGTTCGCTAAAATTACAAATATTAACACTGGTTTATTTTTTTATCCTAGCTGAGAGCTTGTTCAAGAGTTACTAGTAATTGAAATTATCAGAATGGCAGATGTTTGATACTACAAAAGTTACCATTAATCAGGTAAGAGAGTGATTTTGTATTTGTTTGCTGAAATAAAAGGTCATAACTGCTATTATAGTGTTTGCATGAACTAAGCTAAAACATAGTAACAATACTGTAGTTTTATGTTACCTAACTATCAGGCTCGCTCGCCATTTGTGCTCAAGCACACCACTAGTTTATGTATATGTGTGAACGTACGTATGTCATTTTGTACTTTGACCCTCGCGTATTTTTGTGTTAGCTTGGTATTCGACCCCTTCCCTAACTTCATTAAACAGAACCCTCTGGTTTATCAATCATTACCCGTATCATAAAAAAAAAAGAATTGTTTACCGCTTTGAATTCTTTCGTGGGTGCACTTAAAACTTAAAACGTACCGGAGTTCCATTTCTATTCGAGTTAGTGGAGGTGGTAAGTTAATGCGCTATTTGTCACAATTATGAGCCCTATACAACAGTATTTACTTGAAAATTCATTGTCCACTAGACTAACCATGAATTCATTGTCCACTAGACCAACCAGGAAGGTAAGTCTTTTGGAGGTATGTCCAGTGGTGTGAAAAAATTGTGCGTTACAACTACTACTTAGTATCACAAAGAAAACGTTTAAATAACATGACTTGATTTTTGTTGCGTTTTTTTTTTTTTTTTCCAATTTAAACAGTTGCGGGGAGTGATTACTATGGCATTGAACCCCTTTACCGTATATACTTAATTTATATAAAGTCGACTTTATTTTTAGTAGCTTGAGTGTTAGAAGTTAAAATCAATCATATAACAATAGTGTAGTTTTAGGCTCACTTGCCATTTGTGCTCAAGCACATCACTAGTATACCTTGTTATCCTCTACTACTTGATTTAGTTTCACCAGTTTATCCCTCTCCTGCTATCTTTCTTATTGAGTCATCTCAGCTCTTTTTAACCTTTCCTCTATTCAGCTCTTTCTTTCATGATTCCCTTCTTCCTTTGTCTATCTCTCCTGCTTCTCAAGTTCTCTGTCCTTCTGTTTATGATTGTGAATTTTGGTTTTGTGTTTTTCCACCCGTTTCTCACCAATTTTACCTACTTGGTGTACCTACAATTTAGTTGTCATTTTTAATAGTCTTTGTTTCTAATGTGATGACACTTTACCTGTTCAGTTTGAGGCTACGCTTTACCAACTCATGAATTATTCATGAATACATGCACCATCATCATCATTACTGGCAAACAAGCATATTATGATATAGATTTCATTTATGGTAAAGGGTAGAAGTATTTGGTAAGGAGAAGTGATTGAGCGTATAGTGGAGCATTTGTTTATGTGAATATATAATATAAGAGGATATAGGATTTAGTGTCTTCATGTGATTGGCAATAATGCTTGGTTGTTTGTGCTTGTATGTGAGGCATTGTAAATGCACAGAGCTAATTCTGACTGATAGACCTCACATGATTATACCATCAGCGTGCATGCATGCGAGGGTTATAGACCTCGCACAGCGTGCATGCATTCGAGGGTTATAGACCTCACACGATTATACCATCAGCGCGCATGCATGCGAGGGTTATAGACCTCACACGATTATACCATCAGCGTGCATGCATGCGAGGGTTATAGACCTCACACGATTATACCATCAGCGCGCATGCATGCGAGGGTTATAGACCTCACACGATTATACCATCAGCGCGCATGCATGCGAGGGTTATAGACCTCACACGATTATACCATCAGCGCGCATGCATGCGAGGGTTATAGACCTCACACGATTATACCATCAGCGCGCATGCATGCGAGGGTTATAGACCTCACACGATTATACCATCAGCGCGCATGCATGCGAGGGTTATAGACCTCACACGATTATACCATCAGCGCGCATGCATGCGAGGGTTATAGACCTCACACGATTATACCATCAGCGCGCATGCATGCGAGGGTTATAGACCTCACACGATTATACCATCAGCGCGCATGCATGCGAGGGTTATAGACCTCACACGATTATACCATCAGCGCGCATGCATGCGAGGGTTATAGACCTCACACGATTATACCATCAGCGCGCATGCATGCGAGGGTTATAGACCTCACACGATTACACCATCAGCGCGCATGCATGCGAGGGTTCAGCGCGCATGCATGCGATGGTTATAGACCTCACACGATTATACCATCAGCACGCATGCATGCGAGGGTTATAGACCTCACACGATTATATCATCAGCGCGCATGCATGCGAGGGTTATAGACCTCACACGATTATACCATCAGCGCGCATGCATGCGAGGGTTATAGTACTCATTTTGTCTGACAGTCTATCTGTCATTCAGTTAGTCATTCTGTCAGTCAGTATTGGAGACCATTTTAGAATTCCTTAAGAGGCTGTTTGTCAATATTTTAATAACTGCTATCTTTCTTTGTGACAGGTAAATGGTCATGCACTACCGCCTACACATTCCAGGCAGCAAGAAATTGTATTTTGAGTTTTTTTGTTGTTGTTTTTTTGTTTTGTTTTGTTTTGTTTTTTAACAAGTGTACATTGTATGGCGTATTTGGTTTGTTGTAGGGTGTTGACCTACAGGCGAAGCGCGGCTACTGGGGAGATATTGTCAGCAGTCCCTACTTGAGCTTTGGTATACAAACTGACAGTGAGGAACTCCTTAAGACAGAAGGAGGGAAGCAAGCCAAGGTGGGATAATTTTATAGAATTGTATGAAGTTCAGCATCTGTTCACTTTAGACGAGTACAGATATATCAGAGTATGTGATGAGTGACCTCATATTGGCCCTTTCACCATCTGAATCATCTTCTAGTGCTCAAATATCTTCTAGTCTCATGGGAGGTAAGAATGAATATATATATATATATATATTATATAATTATATATATATTTATGAGTTTTCGCTAACTTTACACCATGAGTTACCAAATAAAATAAATAAATAAATAAAATAAACTAATTCAGTGAAGGTATCTAGTGTGGAATAATGAAACCACTTATATTACACTGGTCAGAGTGATATGGCTAGATATTTCACTCTCAGGCTTTATTTTCACTCACTCCTGCCTTTGGGTCATGAAAATAAATTAGCCTACTCTTGAAATAATTCAATATATGTTATAGTTAAAGCATGAGCGCTTAGTTTCTAGTCGATTTATTGCACGACAGCCCGAGGGCCGTAGGCCCGAGGACTGAGTGCGATAAATGTACTAGGCACTAAGCGCTCATGCTTTAACTAGTTTAAATACCGGGCAAGTGTTATTGCACACTTGCCAAGTTATTACACCTGACAACAATATAGCAACGGTATTTAAATAGTACTTATTACATGAGTCAGAGTGTGATATGGCGAAATATTCTAGTGAAAATAAAGCCTAAGAGTGAAATACCTTGCCATACCACTCAGCCTGAGTGTAATAAGTGGTTTATTCCACACTAGATATCTTCACTACTGTAGCTAGTTAGTAGTACTAGAGGAAGGGTAACTCACAGTGTAAAGTTGGTTGTAGGAACTACACACCCCCAGCCCTGATATTTTAAGCAGCTGCTCTAACCCTAATTGAGTAGGCTACACCCTAGGAAGGTAGCTGTAAAACCAAGAAAATTGACAAGTTTGGAGATTGCTATAACTACAAGGGTAATGAGCTGCAGCAGGTACAGGTGAAATAACAACCTGAAATATCTTGAGTTAGGTCATGTACCTAAAGATATCATTGTGAAGTTATCTAGGGTGGAATATATATATATATAATACATATACTAATGATCAGCACAAATGGTGAACAAGCCCATTGTGCAAAATTAAGCAGTTACAGACAAAAAGCACTTCAGGTACTAAAATGGAAGTAATTAATTATATATGGTAAAGGGTTTCAATGTCATAGTAACCACCTGCCACAACTGTCACAGTTTGGTCTTAGACTTACCAGAGTATTAATGACGGTGTATCTAGGTTAATACACTCAAGTTATATGCTCTATGAAACAGTATTACTCATACTTGAAAATCCATTCACCAGTGGTCAAGTCATGAAAAGAATGCAAAGTATCTCTTGCGTTAGTATATCCAATGAACTAGTGCGGGTGAAAGTGTGTGCTACACAGCTAAAGAATAGCAACAAGCTAACCACATTATAGGCTACCTTGACTAAAACTAAAACAAGCATCTCTAACAATTAATCGGGGCTAATACAGCCTAATTCAAAGGGTAAACAATTAAATTGTCTGGATGATACAGTTAAAAATCAATAAACACTAAAGAATTCTGTTTAGTGGATTATGGGTTGGGGTTGAGTACAAACATACGTTCAACCATACATATAAATAAAAAGCAAAAAAAATATCCCCAATTTTCAATTTTAGTTACCCCTGATAGTTTTTCGCTCCCTTCACTTGCTCGTCAATTATATATTTGCAAAATAACGAAGTACATAATTAACGAAATGTTGACAAAAAAATTATCAAATATTATCCACTCAGCACTTTACAGCTTTTACCAACACAATATCATTTAAATTATGAATTTAAATGAGTCTGACTTTGGACACTGTCATTGCTGACAGACAAGCAAAATATTATTAATAGATAGCCAGATTGATTGCACTATAATAATTTTCTCCTATTTGGCGACAAGTTTGTGACAATTCTGGCAGTCTGTATGTGTGTGTGTGTGTGTGTGTGCTTTTTTTTTTTAATGCATGTAATATCCTTTCTTCCTAGTTTATTGTTATAATGTGGGATAATTCTATTACAATATATCTGTTGTAGGATCCTGCTTGTTGACATTGCTACCTTTGAACAGTATTCATCATGTCGCAAAGAAATCCAAGTACCACAAACTGTTTAATTCAGTTTACTTTTCTAACAGGTAAAAAAACAGCAATCTAAACTATGAAAACATCCTCCGAACAAAATAAAAAGAGAAAGCTAAAGTCATAATTGAGGTTTTAATGACTTGAATTTCCAATTTTATTTGTTAAATTCTTCCAATTTGAATTAACTGATGCTATCTCTTCTCACTGAAACTTTCCTGCATTTAGCTTATTTTTTTCTTTTCTTATTTACTTCAGAGAATGTTTGAAATTATTGTCCACATTTTACAATTGTAATGGGTTTACAAATGCAATAATCCTCATGACTTTGTGATACACTATTGGAACTTTTGGATTGAGGATACCCTGTGTTCTGACTTGCACTACACTTATATAGCCAGATACTTATAAACAACATTTAAAACTTGTAGTGATAGCTAAAAATATAATAGTACTTGCAGTAATAGTCAGAAGTTACCTTTCTTGTATGTATAGTTACTATAATTATGTACATATTTAGTATTGTACAAAATAGCATATTTATTTATTTGTATGTGCAGCATAGAGCAGGTGTGTACATGTATATTTTTTTTCCTTCTTTTTTTTACTTCCCTGTAGTATGGTGCATAACATGGTAGGAGAAGTGGTCAAGTTGTTTTCTGACTCCTGTACCCTCGCTGTGGAAACAGCCAGGTAACGGTCACTCTAGTGGATGGTTTCGTTACACAGATTTACATTGATCAAACTTTGCTTTCAGCTTTATGTTAGATATTAATCAAGAAAAGAAGGAGCTGTATATTGAAAAAGTTACAAAAATGGCCATGTCATTGAATTTCAAGGTATGCTGTTGTCTTTGCTACAGTTTATTTAACAACTTTATGTGTTATTCTGCCTGGTTGAAGTTTTAAATATTTGTTATGTATTTATAGGAGGTGTCTGATCAAGTGGACAAGACTAACAGTCATGTACTATTATTTAGGAAAAGTTAGTGATCTTGTACCAGATACTATGGGCAGTATATCACTTACATTATTTCATTTGACATACTAATGGGCAATAATTTTTTTATTAATTTGACCTACTGCTGTAAAACAAATGAAAATGTGGTTATCTAAGTTGTCGTTGGTCAATTTGACCAAAAAAAAAAAAAAAGAGAGAGATTTGAGGAGTAACTATAAAAATACAGTAAAATATGACAAATGCATTTTTATGAAGTAATACTTCAAATCTTCTGTCAATCCTCATAATTCTAATTTCACTCAATTGTCACACATATATATTACTTATTGCACAAGGCCAGCGTAAAGTATGGAGAGATTATTCACAACCACATGTAAGTATTTTTACGAGCCCAAGGCAAGTGAAAATACAAGCAAGCAAGTGAAATGTCATACCCATATTGTACAAGTGTAATAAATTGTTTTATAGAATAAATATTTTTCTGAAACAGAATTTTTTCCTTGCCTTCTTGACGTTTTCTTCTTCACTTCTAATATCTAGTGGTACCCTTCATATATAATGCTCTTTTCCTGAATTACACATAGCTATGTGATGTGCCTATTCAAGCTTCTCGTTTACAATCAATGTAGTGGACAAATGGAATTTCATCCCTGAACATATTGTATCAGCAACTTCAAATAGATATTTCAAACTTCTACAAATAAAACTAAATAATTTTCTTAATAATAGCTCAAGCAGCTAGCTACATAGTTGATCACATCTGCTGTCAGCAAATAAAAAAAAGCATTCAAATTTAAATTTCAGTCAAACCAGCTCACTCGCCACTTGTGCTGAAGCACATCACTAGTTGTAACTCACTGATGATGATGCTCTCGTCGCCAACACCTCTTCTTCTCACATTCTCGTCATGTACGTTGAACTTTCCTCATCGTGTACGTTGACCTCTCTTCACTTCGTGTGAGTCATTCAAGTTGTGTGTCTGCTTACTCATATTTTCATTGTGAGTGCCATTCGTGAGATTTGTTGTTCTATCTCAGTTATCTGTCATTTAATTAGATATAGTGTTCAATTTCAATTCTTGTCAACTCATGAATATTCATTACACTAATTAACTCTATTTTGTCACTGTCATTAAGAGGCTAGTGTGTGTGGCCTATGATTGTACAGTCCCTTATGAAGTCCAGGATGTCTGTGGACCTTATAACCCGACAGATCTCACTGGTTGAGTAAGGACAGCCATGGCAGGACATGACTGCTCCACTGGGTTACCGATGTCAGCTTGCTTAATTCATAATTTTATAATAATTCTTCATCTATGATGACAGCTAATTTTAATGGAGCTACATCAGGTAAAGTAAGCTATGCTGTTCCTATTATAATTGCTTGTATTCTCTTTTTTACAAACCACAATTATGGTCAGATAAATCCATCTTTTTAGTTCCATACTGGAGCACGCAAACTCCATGGGAAACTGTTTACATCAGTATTCATCATTGTGATTCCATAGCAGCTGTGAGTCCTGTTATGTTTACTACGAATAATATTATTGCCTTCAAATTGGCCATACACAACATATCCACGAGCTTTAATAACGTGTTTGCAATTACTTTGTTATATATATATTTTTTACGAGAGGTTGATAAAATTGCAATTATTTGCGAGATTGAACTTCAACAATAATTGTGACCGTCTATAGGAAAACCAGGCACAACGCGGCACCTTCGAATTTTTTTTTTTTGCACTTACGGAGTTGTCGGCGTCCAGATATTGAGCTCTCCAAGTTTTATCGTCGCAGCTTTAGTCGTTCCTGCTATAATAGACCTAACCGTTCCCTTCCGTAGGCTTGAAACAATACATTTTTAAGAAATCGATCGATCTTTTCTCGATATTATGCACGCCGCATTGTGCCCGGTTTTCCCGTAGACGGTCACAATTACTTCTTAAAATTACTGTAGTAATCACAAAAGTATTGCAAAGTATTAGAACAACAATATGCACAAATAATTGTGTAGAAAATAGTGATAGACAAAATCAAATGGAGAGACAATGTAATGAATTTGTAAGTTTAAAACTGTTTTTTGTCTTATTTATAATTCGGTGTATTAATTATTTAGTTACTTATTCTTGTAACTCTTCAAGGGGGAGTGGTAATCACAAATACACTATTGAGTAAAAATGCAGAATGCACTCTCACTGCAATTATTTCACATGATTTAGTTGTTTATCTCACTTTAGCTATATCTTATACAATCTTGTTTTAACATTAGGTCACATTTTTTGTGAAATCTATCATGGTCCATACCTACCACTTTAAACTTTGATTCTTGAAATACAAGATAATATAATTCTTATAAACTTAGTAGCAATATAGTTACAATCTTTTTCACCATATATACCATATCGTTGTCCTGTAGCAGACCCATGAGAGCATCCATAAACACACTGTATACCTGAGGGGATTTCTTGCTCACATAGTCAGTATTAAGAGTTCCACTTTGGAGGCATAGTTTTAGATAAGACTTCCAAAAGCCTCCACTGTTACCAAGTATACATTTTTCTTTTACCAAAAGGGTCAAAGGATTCCCCACTACTATTACTAGAGATCTAGCTCTTGACACTACTGTGTTGAAGACTTGAGGAATGCAGATACTATATCTGTCAATCATAATGGTTCAGTATTTTGTTATTTTCTCATACTTTCATAATTATAACTTTTTTTTATGTGATAATCACACCGTAAATCTTATTGTTTCACTGTCATTTGATCTATACCACACTTGCTGGATCTCACACAGATTTACTTAATTAACCCAGATGAAACCAGCTTCCTGCACCCCTGCTACAGGACGCAGGGTTACGGCTCAACAGAGACAAGTGCTATTTCTTGCATTCTCGAATTGAATACCTTGGTCACGTCATTGACAAAGACGGTCTTCACCCTACAGATGCAAAAATACAAGCCATCAAAGATGCACCACAGCCTACTGACACCACTCAGCTTCGCTCATTACTTGGGTTGCTCAATTATTATAGCAAATTTTTGCCCAACCTCTCATCAACACTTGCTCCCCTATATGTTCTCCTAAACAAAGGACAGAAGTGGAAGTGGGAATCAACACAAGAAGCAGCATTCCAGAAAGCAAAAGATGCTTTGCTGGCCGATTCTCTTTTGGTCCATTACGACCCTTCAAAGCCCATGATATTGGCATGTGATGCCTCTGATTATGGCATCGGAGCTGTTTTGTCCCACCTTTTTGACGAGAATCAAGAACGACCCATTGCTTACATTTCTCGCTCACTCACAGCTGCAGATTCACAGCTAGAGAAAGAGGCCCTTGCAATTGTCTTTGCGGTAAAAAAATTTCATCGTTACCTGCTTGGGCGTCATTTTACAATCAAATCAGATCATCAACCATTGACATTTTTGTTTGGTGAGAACAAGAGAATTCCTCAGATGGCTTCCTCTCGCATTCAGCGATGGCGATAACGTTGTCAGCCTACAACTACACCATGAGGTATAAACCAGGCAGAGACCTAGGCAACGCTGATGCTCTCAGCCGTCTCCCAAGTACTACAATTTCACCTCTTGTTAGTGTTCCAGAAGACCTCGTGATGGTTATTGACCACCTTTCAGGCACATCAGTTAACGCTTCCAGTATCAAAGAGTGGACAATTAAGGATCCCCTGCTGTCATCTATCATTAGATTTTTAAGATCGGGTTGGCCAGACCAACAACTGGATAAGGAATATCAACCATATGTTGCAAGGAAGAATGAACTCAGCATGATAGACGGATGTCTCTTATGGGCATCTCATGTCATTATCCCACCTCCTGGACGAGGGTTAATTTTACAGGAACTCCACGAGACACATCCTGGAGTCAATCGGATGAAGGCTCTAGCTCGGTCCTATGTTTGGTGGCCAGGCATGGATGCAGCCATTGAAGACCGTGTCAAAAGTTGTCCAGTAAGAGTCACGTCCTTCTCCAGCCCCGGCTCCATTGCATCCATGGGAGTGGCCATCCCAACCCTGGAGTCGCATTCATTTGGACTTCGCTGGTCCATTTCTTGGGCACTACTTTCTGGTCATTGTTGACGCCCACTCCAAGTGGCTGGACGTTATAACACATAATGGCTTCTATTACTTCCTCCAAGACCATAGAGAAACTCAGGATTATATTCGCCAACCATGGATTACCTCGCAAAGTCGTCACAGACAATGGTCCTTCCTTCACAAGGGAGAAATTTCGAGTTTGACTCAGCTGAGTTTATGGCATTGCCAATTCCTCAACAGACTAAATTTACATGTAGTAATCACTATCTACATATGATGGTGATGATTTAGTCTGAAGTTGTCACTGTTTCATCAGCAATCTAACCAAGTCTAAGAGAGCTAGCCCATCTGAACTCATCTTAAATGTATAGTCAAAAATTCTGTTGGTGTGATAGAAATTCTTAAATGTGTGGTAAATTTTTTTAAAGTGTGGTCAAAATTCCTGTGGTGAGATCAAATTTTGAGGGCTGCCCTCCCTATTTTTGAGGTGGTGTCTCCTCCCCAAATATTGCTTTAGACAAATTAGAACTCATATGGATAGCTAACTTGTCTCTTCAAACATAAGAATTAGGAAGAATAATCAGAAGGCTTTCAGGATAGACAAAGTTCAGTACGGACAAATATTAGGTTTCTTGTTAATGGAGTGAATATTTTTGATGCATAAAGTAAAATATTTTTTTACTGCTCTATGGTTTCACTTAGCTACAGGACAAACTCACACAATCATTTTTAGCTAGCAACAGATGTATAGCTATATATAAGAGCTCAGAGGACTTATCAATCATTTCTGTGTCAAGTTTTCTTTTCTTTCGTGTTGAAAAATATTTTCATTGTATTTCACTGTTTTCATTCGGTTTTCATTTGTTTGTAGTATTTACAGAAGGAATGGTCTGAGCTAATATGTTTCCTAAGGAATCGTATACTGCTTGCAAACATTTAATGCTGTCAGTATTGTTAACTGCATCAGTGATACTTGCTAATCTGTAATGTAATTTCTTCAACAAGTCTTCTTTTGTACAAATTATTTTTGTTGAGAAAATATTTGAGGCAATAATTTTCTGAAAGTATTTCAAGCCATCATCTTTACTTTCAGTTTGAGCAATGCCAAGTGAAGTATTTGTATCAGCTTTAAAATACTTCATTGCGACTAAATGAATGTGTTTGCAGACACTATTGTTTGTACAAGCATCCAAGCAGGTACATGAATAAATATGATGGCATGCCAAGCAAAATTTACATTTCATTTTGCAATTACAACTACTTTCTTGTTTTTTATTGTATAAAAAACATCAGGTCGGCTTTCAGATGACACAGCATACACATTGTCATCATCACTCAAAATGATTGCGGTTTGGCGAAAGGACTCAGCATGTTTGTGTCTTCTATTGATGTCGCACATTCTGTGGGAGTGTTTCCCTTTTTCCTTCTTCTGCAATTGCTGAAAAGCTTTATCATAAGAATTTTTTTTTCAGAATCTGAATTAGACTGTCTAGGCGTCTATAGTATTTGTGATTTAGATAACAAATTTTGAGCACTCTGTGAAAGGATTCAGAGTACATGTTTGTGTTTACTGGAGTGCCAATTCTGAAGCATAGAGCCCACTGCTCGGAATGATTGCAATAAATTTGAAAATACTCAAAGAATGCAGATGAATTGACAAGAGATAAAAATTTTGGCAACATTATTTGAAAAGAAATCTTGCTTGTCTCCATCATAAGGACTCGTAATTGATGATAAATATTTCTCTGTTCATCGCCAGACTTGAAGTATTTCTTAATGGCTTTTCTCCAAGCTTTGTCCACGTGCCACGAACACCATAAATATTTTGTTTTGCTTGAATCAAAAACTTCCTTACATGCACTGAAGTACTGTGTAGCCATGTCCGACATTAACCAAGTGGAATTGCTTGGAAAAAATACTTCAAAACAATTTTGTCTTCATGATTGGATATAGCCCAAGCAACTGGAATTCCCTCTTGATACTCATCTAATACTAATAATGTAATCAAGAGGAAATCATACTCGTTGATTTTGTAAGTAGCATCTATACATACACCATTTTCACCATGTTTACTAAGCATATTTTTTTGAAATTCAGTTTGAAAAACAAGCAAAAAATCATCTTTTCCCAGTAATGAACAATTTGTATTAGGTTTATCACCTTGTTGCTTGAATAAAAGAATTGCATCGTACTCTGTAAATTTCATCTCCTCTACTATAGTTGCAACACTAACAAAATCATTGTTATGTCTCTTGACATTGTCTATGTTTAATTGATTTTTAATATTGGCAACATCCTTCTTTGAAATTAAGTGTTCTCGATAAATTCCATGAGCCATACTACTTTCTCTAATATCTTCAATAAGCCTCGTTGAAGTAATTCCGTTCTTTAATTATTCTCCCACTGTTGTTCTAGTAGTTTATTAAGGTGTAAATGCCCCAATAGCTTCTGGTGATTGTAATGTGTTGAAGCATAAGTGAGAATGACAGAGCCTGTTTTCAAGCATTTTATTACTTTCGTGTAAGCAGAGCTACATTCTACACATTTCTTCTTGGTCTCAACAACCTGCGACAATAAAATGCTTATAAATATGTATAAATTTTGCTTTGTATTAATTACAAGAAGAGTCCAGTGGCATTGTCCATGATTAATAAAAGCCAGGACATACTTTTTGCTCAATATGTCAGTCTAAAACAAACAGCTTTAAATAACGATTTACAATTCTACTTGTTCTTTACACTATTTTTACCTTTCTGAACCAACGATTCACCCCATTATATCCTGTATCCTGAAGTTTTTTCATAAAATGAGATCCAAGAATGAAGGCAGTATTCCCTGCCTTCAAAAGTAAGGATTAGTATAAGCTACAATAACTGTTTTTCACAAATAATTTACTTTTATTGATTCAGCACATATTAAATTTAAATAGCACTGATAATCTGTAATTAGACACAAAAAGTGATAAGCATTTACATATAATCACTTGATGAATTTCAAACCTCATCAGATAGCCACTGATTATGAAAAATGCGATCACATTGGCTCAAAGAAAGTGAATCAACGTAGCCATCTGTAAAAAATAATAATTACATAGCTATAATTAATTTGCCTAATATTGAACTAAGATAAAAGTATTACCACACTTATCGTATAAAGTAGCAGAAAGGGATCTTGTGAAAGAACTTCGACTTCATACTCAACTTTAGAAACCTGAATTTGAATTAGTTATGCATGTATAATGTTCACAAATTATATTATTCTATAAGATACCTTGTCGTCATCAGTCAAAAAACCATTCACGTTGTGTATGATCCCATATATAGCTGGTATAGTGACCAGAAGATTGAGACAAGGGGTAATATATGACACATCCAACTAATCTATACATCTCTCCAGCTTTAACTCGAAGGAAACCATTCTGCATTAGCTGTTTGCTTCAAAATATTGTAGGAAAATTATCTTACCTCAATTGTAGTTCTCATTCTATAAACAAAACACAATAAGTAGCTAGCTACCTAAGTTAAATTTTAATTCTTCAGTTAGCTACAAATATACACAACTTACGATCTAGAACATTTAGCTAAATGTATGAACAGCAGAGAAGGCAATGAAGTTAATTTAAGCTTTGAGGTGATTCCAACATTTTTACAGCTACAAACAAAATACATCATAATATTTATAAGAAAACAATAATTATTAAACTAAATTGAAGTTTGTCATGGCTACTGTAGCTACTCTTACCCAAGAATCACTTCTAAATTTAATTTAAATTCTATAGTTTCGAAAAAATACAGTAGAAACTTTAGAATATAACTGTGTTTACAATTCCCAAACAAAAATATGATAGCTAGTGTTTATAATGTTAGCAAGTAGTTATGGTGATATTTATCAACTTATATACTTAAAGCATATCCCATCTGAAATGATTTCTTCTTGGAGCTCATTCATGACAAGATCACTCACACTTTCCACCTATATTCACACTGACATAATGCTTGCATATGGATACTTTTAAAAACTGACCTTATTTGAAGACCTGACTTGCAGCTCCATACAAGGTACTTTTACAGGAGCCACACTGGTATATTCACATGCCTGGCAAGATACTGTGTCATTAAACAAAAGATGAAATTTTTATTAAAGTTGCTAATTGTATATGTCCTTACACTCTCTTGACATCATCACTGTTATGTTGTCCTCAAACAGGCTCTTTGAACTGAACATATAATGCAGTACAGTTCACATTCTAACACTAAATCTAGCTACACAGTTCATAGAACTTACGATAAAGGCAACTTGCCTAGCAGATAGTTTAAAAAAATTGAAAAAAATTCATGAGCATTATATTGCTCTCCAGAAATTAGAGATGCATGAATTACTACAACATATATGTTTATTACATATAAATAAGTATAAATCAACACAGTAAAAATATATAAAAACTTTACAGGGAAGTGCAGACTGTAAATCAATACTTTTTAAAACTGTCATTTTAGAGCTATAGCCATAATTCTCAGCAAAACTGCACACTGCACAGAGAGCACAAACTCCTATAAATAAAAAATAGACAAAGCCTCATAAAAGAAAAGATTTTTAATTATCTACCCCTTACCTGATACAGAATTGTCACAATTACCCTTGTGGTTCTGACAACTCATGAAGAGCTTCCTTGAACAGCCTCTGGTTTAGGAGACATTGAAAAACGCTGCTGGCAACACAAATTCCCACAATTCTGAATACCAGGCGGGAAAAGCACCATAGTTGCTGGCAAAACACAAATTCCCACAACTCTGAATACCAGGCGGAAAAAGCACCATAGTTGAACCACTTTGACTACGAGTCCAGCTGATGATCTCTTACCGATCAACCGCTCCATCTGACCACTGCGCGCGCTCTTGACGCAAGCATTGACGATAATTATGGATGCTAACTTCCTCTCCCTAGTAACACTACAGCGGGATGGTTCTCATACCCCTGAGGTTACTAGAGAATGTAAGTTCAAACAGTGGAGAGGGCCTTTACGTCACCTATTGATCAATTTTATAGTGAACTCGACCAGACCCTTTCTTTCCTCTTGTCCGGTAAAGAATCTAGCGAGCGAGACTAACTACGCGCTGTGCTAGCTCAATAGCGTTTAAAGCGGGGGCGTTTCACGCTAAGCGTTATCACAACAACAGCTAAGAATATCGGTCATTACAACATTATATTTCAGTTGTGATAATGGCGACGACTACTCTTAATTATGTTAATATTGCATATGCAGTACTCGTATTTACTTTCGTTTTACTATCTAATTCAAGGGAATGTTACACTTTGGATTCTTCAAGTAAGATTTATAATAGTGTATACCTAACCTGCAAAATTTCATCATAAATAAATATTTTTTGTGCGCAGTTACACAGGCAAAGCCCAAAGCTTTACTTTCATCTAATACTTCATTCATGATCTCAGACTTATTCTTTGAGAGCTTCTACAATATGAAATTGGACTCAATTGCTGGTAAGAAAACATTTCCAATTATTGTAATATGTACCAGATAGTGTTTATATTGTATTATCATAATAGTATCACCATTCTGGGGCGAACATAAACCATTTCCAATTGAATTACAAGATGATGTTCAACAGGTAAGTACTTTAAGATAAAAGTTTTGAACATTTTGTACAATTCATAAATTTATTGGTATACACTAAGAATCCATGCATTTCAATTCCAGTATTTGATATATTTAGCTCACTATATTATATATATATAGCATTCAGTCATGGACTTATTGAAAACTCTATTCATTCTTGTACTAGCTACTCCATCCTCCGTTTTACGTAGTATTATTAATCAAATGTGTCAACAAATGGCAACAATCAAACAAAAGATAATCCATTTGTTATTTCTCTGTAAATTGTTGGGAAAATATAAAATGATTATAATGATCATCTTTAATTCAGCTCAACACAAGAAGATGACCGGAAATGAGAAGATTGCAAAAAATAGAAACCGTAACAAAATTGCCAAAGCAAAGAAAATAGTCAAACACAAATGAAACATCTTTAAGATCAAACACAAGACTCTAGAAAAAGAGAACCACAATGTGAGTGTAAGGATTTGTTAATCAATGTCTCCTAATAGATTGGCTTGGTAGTGGTTTCTTTATATTTAACAAGTTTATATATATGTAATTGTGGTAAATTCATTGTCACAATAACTAATCAATAGTGATTAGAAATGCAACAGCTATTTTATACATTGTCAAAATAAATTGAATACTTCGCTACCAACTAGCTCGTTAGATGCACTCTTTTTTTTGAAGGCTATTTTTTTTACACAATGCATATTTTAAAAATGTTTGGCTGTCAGTGATTTCGAACCCAGGACCACTCGCTTACGCTTTATCACTGAGTTATGATGATGAACAAGGAAATGAACACTTCAATTCTGTTTGTTATGCTACTGTTTCACTCTCAGCAGATCAATGAAAGTTTTCTTCTTTAAAGGATTCTTTTCTATGCGGAATTTTTCTCACAGTTTTTCACTTCACAATTTCTTTCTCAGCTTTCATCTACTCTTTAGGTATAATTTCTTTCTTTCACAGGTCTTTTTAAAAAAAATTTTGCTTAGCTACAACTGCCTATAGATTTGAAAATGTGCATGTGCAGAAATCCACTGAAATGTTTCTGTCAATATTATTTATTCAGACATGCTCGTTAAATAATTGATTCTATTATTACCAGGTCAAAAAGGCAAGCACATGAGCCCACGCGTAACTCTTTATGTGCTTAAATAATTTTTGTGTTCCTTTAGACAAACAGTCTAAAGGAAATTGGTGAAATTCAATGCTATAGATACCAAGGTGAGTACCAACTGTACCACTTCAATGTATTGCATCCATGACATTTTATAACCATAGGCAGAGTAATTATTTATAGAAGATTTAGTTAACGGATCTTGGAGATGGAAGATTTTTATACCTGGCATGATAAATTTTATTGAGTACCAATTGTACCACTTCAATATATTACATTCATGACATTTTATAACAATAGGCATGAGAGTAATTATTTATAGAAGTTTTAGCTAACGGATCTTGGAGATGGAAGATTTTTATACCTGGCATGATAATTTTATATGTCTGCTTAGTTAAAAATAATGAAATAGTAACTATCTTAGCACATATAAAATGAACATTATAATTTTAATTAATTATGCTATGAATTTTCAATATGCAGGATTGAAACAAAGAACTGATGAAAATAGAAAAAAAAGTAAGTCAAAAGTGACAGCTGTACTAAAGACTGGTAAAGAAGAAATCACATGGTCTATACGTTTATACATAACAATAGTCCATTAAGTTGTTGTTTTTATATATGATAGCCGTCAATTTAAGCCATCAGGAGCTATATGTATAAAGGTTAGTGCTATTTGTACTATATATATATAAGTATACATGTGATTGTTGAGTTGATATGTTTGTTTGTGTTGTACTTAAATTCTGCATGATTTATAATACGTGCATAGAGATTATCTAATGAACCATGTTTTATGTAGATAAGAAAATACAAAATTATGTCACTCCATTTTAACACCAATATAAACAAAATTTAGAAAAAAATTTGAAATAGTAGCTATGATTATATTATCTAAGAGAAAAGTGACAGCTCTAAATAAAAAAAAAACTTGTAAAGACAAAAACTTGGGGTCAAAGTACAAAGTGACATACGTACATACACACATATAATATAAACTAGTGGTGTGCTTGAGCACAAATGGCGAGCGAGCCTGATAGTTAGGTAACATAAAATGTTACTATGTTTTAGCTTACTTCATGCAAACACTATAATAGCAGTTATGACATTTGATTTCAGCAAACAAATACAAAATCACTCTCTTACCTTATTAATGGTAACTTTTGTAGTATCAAATATCAACCATTCCGATAATCTCAATCACCAGTAACTCTTGAACCTCTCAGCTACGATAAAAAATAAACCAGTGTTATTATTTGTAATTTTAGCCAACAAATATGGAATTACTACTTAAACCATACTTGTGCATTGATAACTTCTGTAGTATCAAATTGAAGTTACTTTGACCATCTGAATTACCTTGAATTCTTGACAACAAGCTCTCACCTACAAAAACAAAAGACAATCAATTATAGTACACAAATACAAAATTACTTTCTTACCTCATTTTCTTGAGCAGTGGTAACTTTTGTAGTACCAAATTTGAGCCAATCTGACAATTTGAATTTACCAGTCACTGTTGACAAGCTCTTAGCTACAAAAAAGAAAGGCCAGAGTTAATTTTGCATATTTAGCTAACAAATATGGAATTGCGTACTTATCTCAGCTTCCCTCGAGAAGTAGTAGCTTCCTTAGCATTAATACTACGGCATTCTGGCTACCAACGGCTCTTGACAACCAACAAACGGCACTCCGTATCCCCCCATAAAACGGCGAAGTTTTGAAATTAAGTCTGGAAAAGGGTCTTCAATGCCATAGTAACCTGTCGAATCAACTTTTTGTGTCTTGAAAAAAAGCGTTTTAGCAGGAATTTTCTCATACTTTGGAGCTTAAGTATAAAGTAAGGTTTGCTTATAATGCTGTAGTTTCAGAATAAACTGGAGTAAAGCCTAAATAGCCGTGTTTTTAGGAGAAAAGAGTTCCCCGCGCGCGCGTTTAAAGAGCATACGTACCATCCATACATACATACATATATACTAGTGGTGTGCTTGAGCACAAATGGCGAGCGAGCCTGATAGTTAGGTAACATAAAAATGTTACTATTTTTAGCTTACTTCATGCAAACACTATAATAGCAGTTATGACATTTGATATCAGCAAACAAATACAATATCACTCTCTTACCGATTAATGGTAACTCTTGTGGTATCAAACATCAACCATTCTGATAATCTCAATCACCAGTAACTCTTGAACAAGCTCTCAGCTACGATAAAAAATAAACCAGTGTTATTATTTGTAATTTAAGCCAACAAATATGGAATTACTACTTACCTCAATTTCCTGAGTATTGATAACTTCTGTAGTATCAAATCGAAGTTACTTTGACCATCTGAATTACCTTGAATTCTTGACAAGCTCTCACCTACAAAAACAAAAGACAATCAATCTTAGCACACAAATACAAAATTACTTTCTTACCTCATTTTCTTGAGCAGTGGTAACTTTTGTAGTACCAAATTTGAGCCAATCTGACTATTTGAATTTACCAGTCACTGTTGACAAGCTCTTAGCTACAAAAAAGAAAGGCCAGAGTTAATTTTGCATATTTAGCTAACAAATATGGAATTACGTACTTACCTCAGCTTCCCTCGAGAAGTAGTAGCTTCCTTAGCATTAATACTACGGCATTCTGACTACCAACGGCTCTTGACAACCAACAACTGGCACTCCGTATCCCCCCCCTAAAACGGCGAAGTTTTGAAATTGAGTCTGGAAAAGGGTCTTCAATGCCATAGTAACCGGTTGAATCAACTTTTTGTTTCTTGAAAAGCAAGTATTTTCGCAGGAATTTTCTCACACTTTGGAGCTTAAGTATAAAGTAAGGCTTGCTTAATGCTGTAGTTTCAGAATAAACAGGGGCCAAGCCTAAAAAGCTGTGTTTTTAGGAGAAAAGAGTTCCCAGCGCGCGCGTTTAAAGGGCATACGTACCATCCCACATACATATATACATATAACATATACCCGATTTTGCATTATACACCCCTAATACTGTCTCGCTCGCTACGCTCGCTCGCCAAACTAGTGATGTGCTTGAGCACAAATGGCGAGCGAGCCTAAAGACTATAGTGTTACCCATGTAAGTGTCTGATCGATAAACCAGAGGATTCTGTTTAGTGCAATTTGGGACGGGGTCGACCACATAACTAACACAAAAACGCGAGGGTCAAAGTACAAAATGACATACATACGTCCATACATATATACAAATAAATAAACTAGTGGTGTGCTTGAGCACAAATGGCGAGCGAGCCTGATGTTAGGTAACATAAAACTAAGTATTGTTACTATGTTTTAGCTTAGTTCATGCAAACACTATAATAGCAGTTATGACATTTTATTTCAGCAAACAAATACAAAATCACTCTCTTACCTGAATGGTAACTTTTGTAGTATCAAACATCAACCATTCTGATAATCTCAATCACCAGTAACTCTTGAACAAGCTCTCGGCTACGATAAAAAAATAAACCAGTGTTATTATTTGTAATTTTAGCCAACAAATATGAAATTACTACTTACATCATTCTTGAGTATTGATAACTTCTGATTGAAGCTACTTTGACCATCTGAATTACCTTGAATTCTTGACAACAAGCTCTCACCTACAAAAACAAAAACAATCAATTTTAGCACACAAATACAAAATTATTTTCTTACCTCATTTTCTTGAGCAGTGGTAACTTTTGTAGTACCAAATTTGAGCCAATCTGACTATTTGAATATACCAGTCACTGTTGACAAGCTCTTAGCTACAAAAAAGAAAGGCCAGAGTTAATTTTGCATATTTAGCTAACAAAAATATGTAATTACGTACTTACCTCAGCTTACCTTGAGAAGTAGTAGCTTCCTTAGCATTAATACTACGGCATTCTGACTACCAACAGCTCTTGACAACCAACAACCGGCACTCCGTATCCCCCCCATAAAACGGCGAAGTTTTGAAATTAAGTCTGGAAAAGGGTTTTCAATGCCATAGTAACCGGTCGAATCAACTTTTTGTTTCTTGAAAAGCAAGCATTTTCGCAGGAATTTTCTCACACTTTGGAGCTTAAGTATAAAGTAAGGCTTGCTTAATCATGTAGTTTCAGAATAAACTGGGGTCAAGCCTAAAAAGCCGTGTTTTTTTTGGAAAAAAAAGTTCCGCGCGAGCGCGTTTAAAGGGCATACATACCATCCCACATACATATATACATACTAGTGGTGTGCTTGAGCACAAATGGCGAGCGAGCCTGATGTTAGGTAACATAAAACTAAGTATTGTTACTATGTTTTAGCTTAGTTCATGCAAACACTATAATAGCAGTTATGACCTTTTATTCCAGCAAACAAATACAAAATCACTCTCTTACCTGATTAATGGTAACTTCTGTAGTATCAAACATCAACCATTCTGATAATCTCAATCACCAGTAACTCTTGTTCCTCAGCTACGATAACAAAATAAACCGGTGTTATTATTTGTAATTTTAGCCAAAAAATATGGAATTACTACTTACATCATTCTTGAGTATTGATAATTTCTGATTGAAGTTACTTTGACCATCTGAATTACCTTGAATCCTTGACAACAAGCTCTCACCTACAAAAACAAAAACAATAGATTTTAGCACACAAATACAAAATTATTTTCTTACCTCATTTCCTTGAGCAGTGGTAACTTTTGTAGTACCAAATTTGAGCCAATCTGACTATTTGAATTTACCAGTCACTGTTGACAAGCTCTTAGCTACAATAAAGAAAGGCCAGAGTTATTTTGCATATTTAGCTAACAAATATGGAATTACTACTTACCTCAGCTTCCCTCGAGAAGTATAGTAGCTTCCTTAGCATTAATACTGCGGCATTCTGACTACCAACAGCTCTTGACAACCAACAACCGGCACTCCGTATCCCCCCCATAAAACGGCGAAGTTTTGAAATTAAGTCTGGAAAAGGGTCTTCACTGCCATAGTAACCGGTCGAATCAACTTTGTTTCTTGAAGAGCAAGCATTTTCGCAGGAATTTTCTCACACTTTGGAGCTTAAGTATAAAGTAAGGCTTGCTTAATCCTGTAGTTTCAGAATAAACTGGGGTTAAGCCTAAAAAGCCGTGTTTTTTGGAGAAAAACGTTCCACGCGCGAGCGTTTAAATGGCATACGTACCATCCCACATACATATATACCTATAACATATACCCGATTTTGCATTATCCACCCCTAATACTGTCTCGCTC